>BNJU01003315.1_pt1 | contig 18579 bp, 22 predicted proteins | sample 8539281 | NCBI WGS metagenome assembly BNJU01 (sample SAMD00202456, study PRJDB9452) | human saliva metagenome | isolation source: human saliva | place: Japan
ATAGTGGTTTCATATTCCGTCTTTGACAGCTAGAAGGCCTAGGCCGTGTATATCAAGGGTTTCAGACCTTTTTAATTCGTAAAAGTGTAGCTAGAACTACCTACTACTGTCTCGAAAAGACTTTTTCATACTCAAATCGAGTTAAAATTTCATAATCGGTACGAAAATCCAAATGCTTCATGAAGTGCATCTGTTAGGACTGTTCTTGTGTAAGTGGGCAGATATCCTAACTTTTTCTCCCGGACAATCATCATCATAGAGCGTAGTACGTTAATGATTTCATCGCATGCATATTGTTCTCAAGTTTTTTTCTCAAGTATCCTAAAGACTACTAATGAAGCAAAACAAGTTATGAAATGTGCCTTTATACGGTCCTCTCTTTGAAGATAAATGAGGGCGTGCACTGAACTCGGTTTTCATGATTCTGAAGCATTCTTCGATTTCCCATCTCTTCTTGTTTATACGAACTATTTCTTCGGCACTTGTTGTCTCCAGATTAGTACAAACGGCGTAGAAACCGTCATATTTTTCTTCTTCAGCTACGAGGTTCGAATCTATATAGGGATCTCTCTGTCACATACTTCTCCTGAAGATGTCATTGTTTCGGTAGCAATAAAACGGCGTGGATCATTTTGATTTTTTTGATTTCTTTTATATTCCCCTTTCTCAATAAGCTTATTGGCACGGTCAATCTGGCTTTGCCTGATTTTCTGATGATATTTTTTTGTACTTTAAGGAGAATGATACGATAGATGTTGCTCTAACGCTTTATCACCTTCTTTGACCTTTTTATCGGATAAGTCTTCTTTAATCCATCGTTCTTTATAAAGACTTTATTATAGTCTGTCTGTTCATCAAGGTTATTTTAGATTAAATAATCCTGTTTCACCTTGTAGTGACCAGCCTTCAGGGTCTAGAGGCAAACTCCTTTAAAATATTTCGGTAGTTGTTTTTATAGATTGTGTTGTTATAAAACTTCTTATTCTTTCACCAAATAAAAGTTTTGTCGTTAAACTTTCTATTGGCATTTGAAGAAAGACCTGCATCTGTACAGATAATAATACTATCAATACCATAATCATCGATTACCTTTTGTTTCCAAAGGCTGTAGTGTCGGTTGCTCATTCTTGCTTCCCGGGAAAATATCAAAAGCAAGAGAATACCGTCATGATCCATAAACATTCCCATTCCTACGATAGGTAGTGGTTGATGTTGTTTGATTTTCCATATTTTCTAAGTTCATCTTCCTGCTCGATTTCAAAGTAATGGTTTGTGCAATCATAGTAAAGAATGTCATTCCTGCGAGGAAAGTATCCTTTGGCTATTTTTATAAAGTTCAGATTGAATAAAAAGTCACTTTCTTTAGACAAAACAGAAAGTAGACGATATATATCATGTAAATTAAAGGTAGGCTGCTCAATAAACATTTTTGAAGAACGGTTTGAGGCCAACTTAGAAGATGGATAAAGGATACGAGTAAAAATTAGTCGAGATAAAATATCGTTCAAATCATATTCAAAGCTATATTTCTTTGAAATTTTAGAACAATTTTATCCAGCTTAAATGAATAGTAAATACTCTGAAGAAATAAGTATCCACAGTTAAACAAATGTTTTTCATCAGGTTTTAAGAGCTTTGAAGAGAACATTTTATTAAAATCTCTTTTTGTTCCTCATATTCCTTACGATTAAGTTCGTCTACATATTCCTGAGTACAAATATGAGGGTCTTTTTCCATTAGCTCTAGTTTTAACCATATCAAGATTTCCAAGTTTTTCAATAGTAACTTTGTAGTAACAGAACCATTGGATTTACGTATAGATTTCTGAACATAGAATGTAGCAGAGTTTTTGATTTACTTACAGTAAGCTTCATGGTATTCCACCTCCATGTTCATATTATACCATAAATAGCTACAAATAGCTACATAAAATAACAAATAAATTGACATAAGACTGAAATCCAGTCTTTATAAGGGTTTGAGGGTTTATAGAGGAATCGGTAGCTGTCAAACTCCCGGTAATTTACGGATTAACCAATGAACATAAGATAGATTATATTCTTATAATACCTAACGCTGCAGGTGTCATTTTCAGATTCCTTACCTTTATAACAGCTTTTATAAATATTTATTTTTAGAGGGTGCTTTTGCACCTCTTTTTCTTATTATATGGTGGTTTCATATTTCAATATGTTATAATATAATGGCGAAATTTTTATTGTAGATGAGGAGCAATCCTAAAGATAAATTAAAGGAGTGTGGTATGAATACAGAGTATGGAGCATCCCAAATACAAATACTTGAAGGATTAGAGGCAGTGAGTAAGACCCGGAATGTATATCGGTTCAATATCATCAAGAGGTCTTCATCATCTTGTTTATGAGATAGTAGACAACTCTGTAGATGAGAGCTCTTGCAGGATTCTGTACCGAGATAGAGGTCAGTATAAACGAAGACAATTCTATAACGGTAAAGGATAACGGTAGAGGTATACCTGTAGATATTCAAAAGAAAGCCGGATTGCCGGCCTTGGAGGTGGTATTTACCATATTGCACGCCGGAGGAAAATTCGGCGGTGGAGGGTATAAGACCTCAGGAGGTCTGCACGGTGTAGGTGCTTCGGTAGTAAATGCACTTTCCAAATGGCTTGATGTAAAGGTATACAGAGACGGCAAGATATACCATATGAGATTTGAAAGAGGAAAAGTCGTGAGAAGATGGAAGTCATAGGTGAGTGCGATCCTCAAAAGACAGGGTACCGAGGTGAGCTTTTTACCGGATGATACGATATTTGAAGAGACCGTGTATGACTTTGATATATTAAAAGTACGACTTCGTGAGACCGCATTCCTTACCAAAGCATTAAAGATTACCTTGATTGACAACAGAGAAGAAAAGAAAAAAATGTCTTTCCACTATGAAGGCGGTATCAAGGAGTTTGTTACCTATCTCAATAAGGGAAAGGTGCCTATATATGAGGATGTAATATACTGTGAGGGTACAAAAGAAAAGGTAATGGTCGAAGTTGCAATGCAGCACATGACAATTACTCTGAAAGCATATATACCTTCGTCAACAATATAAATACTCCTGAAGGAGGACACATCTTTCAGGCTTTAAGAATGCACTTACAAAGACATTCAACGAATATGCAAGAAGCAACAAGCTTTTTAAAAGACAGTGACGAGAATCTCTCAGGTGAGGATATCAGAGAGGGTCTTGTAGCTATTATATCCGTTAAGATAGAGGACCCGCAGTTTGAAGGTCAGACTAAGCAAAAAGCTTGGAAACTCGGAGGCACAGACAGCTGTAAACTCTATAGTAAGTGAACAGCTCACCTACTTCCTTGAGCAAAAATCCGGCTGTTGCAAAGATTATCAGTGAGAAGGCTATTACGGCACAAAGAGCCAGAGCGGCGGCCAGAAAGGCAAGAGATCTTACAAGAAGAAAGTCTGCACTTGACAGTATGAGTTTACCGGGAAAGCTTGCGGACTGTTCAAGTAAGAATCCTGAAGAATGTGAAATCTTTATAGTCGAGGGGAGACTCTGCAGGCGGTTCAGCTAAAGGTGCAAGAAGAAGAGATACACAGGCCATATTGCCGCTTAGAGGAAAGATACTTAATGTAGAAAAGGCAAGACTTGATAAGATATATTCAAATGCCGAGATAAAGGGAATGATTACCGCATTCGGTACAGGAATACATGATGATTTTGATATAACAAAGCTTCGTTACAACAAGATAATAATAATGACCGATGCGGATGTGGACGGAGCACATATTGATACACTTATGCTTACATTCATATACAGGTTTATGCCGGATCTTATAAAAGAAGGTCATGTTTATCTGGCACAGCCGCCGCTTTATAAAGCTTGAGAAGAATAAGAAAGTCTGGTATGCGTATTCAGATGAGGAGTTAAACAATATCCTCAAGGAAGTAGGCAGAGATCAGAATAATAAGATACAAAGATACAAAGGTCTGGGTGAGATGGATGCCGAGCAACTTTGGGAGACCACAATGGACCCTGAGCGCAGAGTATTAAAGAAAGTGGTACTTGACGAGTCAATGCTTTCAGAGACTGATGTTGTATTCAGTACGCTTATGGGAGATCAGGTGGCTCCGAGAAGAGAGTTTATAGAAGCAAATGCAAAGTATGTATCGAATTTGGATATTTAAAAAGGTAGGTTAAAATATGGAACCAAATGTTTTCGACAAGTTTAATGAGATCGACTTAAAGAAAACCATGGAAAAGTCATATATTGACTATGCAATGAGTGTTATTGCAGCCAGAAACACTTCCGGATGTAGAGACGGATTAAAACCGGTTCAAAGAAGAGTGCTCTTTTCTATGATAGAACTGAATAACGGGCCTGATAAACCACATAGAAAATGTGCTCGTATTGTCGGAGATACAATGGGTAAATATCACCCACACGGAGACTCGTCAATATACGGCGCGCTTGTAAATATGGCACAGGACTGGTCCATGAGATATACTCTTGTGGACGGACACGGAAACTTCAGCTCTGTGGACGGAGACGGTGCGGCAGCCATAGAGATATACGGAGGCAAGACTCTCAAAGATTGCTATGGATATGCTTGCAGATATCAATAAGGATACTGTAGACTTTGCTCCGAACTTTGATGAGACTGAAAAAGAGCCTACAGTATTACCTGCAAGATTTCCTAACCTCCTGGTAAACGGTACAACAGGTATTGCGGTAGGTATGGCAACCAATATTCCGCCTCATAATATCAAAGAAGTGATAGATGCGGTAGTAAGGCTTATAGATAATAAAATCGAAGATAAGGATACCACTATTGATGAGATACTCGGTATTATAAAGGGACCGGACTTCCCTACAGGTGCCAATATCTTAGGTCTTAGAGGTATCAAAGAAGCCTATACCACAGGTAGAGGAAAGATAAAGGTAAGAGCGCGTCACTGAAATCGAATCGATGTCAAACGGCAAGAACAGGATTGTGGTCAGTGAGCTTCCATACCTGTAAATAAAAGCAAAAGCTTATTGAAAAAGATTGCGGAGCTTGTAAAGGACAAAAAGAATAGACGGTATCACAGATCTTAGAGACAGAATCAAACCGTGAAGGAATGAGAGTTGTTATAGAGCTAAGAAAAGATGTGAATGCCAATATCATCTTGAACAGACTTTATAAGCATACACAGCTGCAGGATACTTTCGGCGTAAATATGCTGGCTTTGGTTGACAATCAGCCTAAGGTATTGAAATATCTTACAGATGCTTCAGTACTATCTGTCTCATCAGGAAGATGTGGGTTTACCAGAAGAACGAAGTATGAGCTGAACAAAGCAAAAGAGAGAGCTCATATATTGGAAGGCTTGCTTATTGCCCTTGATAACATTGATGAAATCATAAAGATTATCAGAGGCAGTGAGAATGTAAATATTGCAAAGGAAGAGCTTATAAAGAGATTCGGACTTTCAGATGCAGAGCACAGGCTATAGTGGATATGCGTCTGAGGGACTCTCACAGGATTGGAAGAGAGACTTGAATCCAGTACAATGAGCTGCTTGCAAAGATAGAATATTTTGAGGGAATACTTGCAGACGAGAAAAAATTGCTTGCACTTATAAAAGAAGAAATCCTTGTAGTTGAAGATAAGTATAAGGATGACAGAAGAACAGGCTTTATGCAGGATGACGATATGGAGGATGAGGACCTTATCCAAAGAGAAGATATTATCATCGCAATGACAAAGCTCGGATATATAAAGAGGATGAGTCCGGACAATTTCAATGTACAAAACAGAGGCGGTAAGGGCATCAAGGGAATGCAGACCATTGATGACGACTTCATCGAGGACATTGTTATGTCAACCACTCACAATGATATATACTTCTTTAGCAATAAGGGTAGAGTGTATACAATCAAGGGATACAAGATTCCTGAGGCTTCAAGGACTGCAAGAGGTGTTGCAATAGTAAACTTGTTACAGTTGCAGCCTGATGAGAAGATTTCCGCGATTATCCCAAGTGAGGCAAGGTCAAGAGACGGCTATCTGTTTATGGTTACCAAAAACGGTACAATAAAGAAATGTCAGATAAATTTATTTGACAACATCAGAAAGAACGGACTTGCAGCAATCAATCTTACAGAAGATGATGAGCTTATAGAAGTAAAGGTGACTCATGGTGATGATGATCTTATTATTGTTTCAAAATACGGTATGTGCATCAGAATCAATGACAAGGATATAAGAGCTATGGGCAGAGGTGCTACAGGTGTCAGGGGAATGAGACTGAATAAAGGTGATGAGGTCATAGGAATGCAGCTGGCATCTCAAGGGAGATGTTGCTTCTTGTTTCTGAGTATGGATATGGAAAGAGAACAAAGATATCAGAGTTCAAAGAGTCCAAAACAGAGGCGGTAAAGGTATCATATGTTATAAAGACAATGAAAAAGACAGGTAAGCTTGTAGGCGCAAAAGCTTGTAAATGAAGACAGAGATTCTTTTGATAACTACTGAGGGGAATTGTAATCAGAATAGAAGTCAGCGGAATATCAATACTCAGCAGGCAGCAAGCGGAGTGAAGCTTATGAACATAGACAGAGAAAGTGATACCAAGATTGCAAGCATTGCAAAAATCAGAGAGGAAAAACACCGAATCTGATGAAGAGCAATGAATGAAAGGAAATAAAATGCAAAAGATACCATTTTTGACATTGGAACAGGTAAAGGAGATTGTAAAAACATATCCTACACCATGGCATATATATGATGAGGAAGAGAATCAGGGAAAATGCCAAGCGATTAAAAGAGGCATTTGGTTGGAATAAAGGGATTTAAAGAGTACTTTGCAGTAAAAGCTACTCCCGAATCCTTTTATACTCAACATATTAAAGGAATATGACTGCGGTGTGGACTGCTCTTCCATGATTGAGCTTGAGATGTCCGATGCCTGCGGATTCCATGGAAAAGATATAATGTTTTCATCAAATGAGACCCCTGTTGAGGAGTTTAAGTTTGCAAACGATCTCGGAGCTATAATAAACCTTGACGACATCACACATATAAAGTATGTTGAAGAGGTATGCGGTAAGTTACCTGAGACTATGAGTGCAAGATATAATCCGGGCGGAGTCTTTACCATGTCAAACGGTATAATGGACAATCCTGGAGATGCCAAGTACGGAATGACTCCGGAGCAGCTTATAGAGGCGTTTAAGATAATGAAGTCAAAGGGAGTAAAGCATTTCGGTGTCCATGCATTCCTTGCAAGCAATACAGTAACGAACGAGTACTATCCTAAACTTGCCGGAGAATTGTTTGAGTTTGCGGTAAGAATAAAGAATGAAACAGGTATAAGCGTCGAGTTTATCAATCTGTCAGGCGGTATCGGAATACCTTACACTCCTGATAAGGAACCTAACGATATTTTTGAAATATCAAAGGGTGTAAAGAAAGTGTATGAAGAGGTGCTTGAGGCAAACGGCATTATGGATGTGGCTATATTTACAGAGCTTGGAAGATATATGCTTGCACCTTACGGTGCTTTGGTAACTGAGGCTATACATGAGAAGAATACTTATAAGCACTACATAGGTGTAGATGCCTGTGCAAGCAATCTTATGCGTCCTGCCATGTACGGTGCGTACCATCATCTCACAGTACTCGGTAAGGAAAATGATGAGGCAAGTGAAGTATATGATGTGGTAGGTTCACTCTGTGAGAACAATGACAAGTTTGCAATAGACAGAAAATTGCCGAAGATAGAAAGAGGCGATTATATCTATATACACGACACCGGAGCACATGGATTTGCAATGGGTTACAATTATAACGGTAAGTTAAGGTCTGCGGAACTTTTATTAAAAGAAGACGGAAGTGTCAAGATGATAAGAAGAGCCGAAACGGCTAAGGATTATTTTGCAACATTTGATTTTTGTGATATATTGGACAAATACTTAAAAATAACTTGAATTTTATCACATTAAGAAATAATTCATAATAAGTTTAAAAAGTATTTCAATTATTTTACGGTGAGATGTGATATTATTACATCATCATAAAAAGAAGCACTTACAATGAATCCTATATATAGAAATCCTTAAGAAGGCACCCCCTAAAAAGGGTGCTTTTTTAGTATGTACTTTTCAGATAAAATCTTGTATTGCTTAAATTTTTATAAATTGGTAGAATGTACAGGATGTATCAGTTGGAGTTTTACTCCGACAGAGGTTATATCATTAGGTATATTTTAAGAGGAGAATGGAAATGATTGATAATGTATCATATCTCTTTGGATTCTTAGGCGGTCTTGGACTTTTCCTGTACGGAATGCATATCATGGCGGACGGTATGCAAAAGACTGCCGGAGGAAAGATGCAGCAGTTCCTCAGTAAGATAACAGACAACAGGTTTACAGCCATCTTACTGGGTGCGGTAATAACAGCCATAATACAAAGCTCAGGTGCTACCACTGTAATGGTAGTAGGTTTTGTTAGTGCCGGAATGTTAAGTCTTGTCCAGGCTGTAGGTGTAATTATGGGTGCCAATATCGGTACTACAATTACAGCGTGGATAGTATCACTTGGAACAATAGGCGATTCGCTGAGGCTCTTTCAGCCGGGATTCTACGCACCTTTAATGATAGGTATAGGTGCGATATTTATACTGTTTTCAAAATCCGACAAGAAAAAGACCATAGGTGAAATAGTTCTGGGACTTGGAATGCTGTTTTTAGGACTTGACCTTATGGCAGGCAATATAAAGCCTTTCACGGGTGCTCCTATATTCTCAGGGAAGCGTTCAGAGTACTTGGAGGTAATCCGATACTTGGTATCATAGTAGGTATTGTGGTAACGGCTCTGATGCAAAAGCTCATCAGCATCGGTAGGTATTTTGCAGACACTTGCATTCAACGGAGTGGTAAACACGGCGGCGGCTATATACATCACACTCGGACAAAATATCGGTTCCTGTGTTACAGCGATTATTTCAAGTGTGGGAAGCTCAAGAACCGCAAAGAGAGCCGCAGCAATACACCTTTTATTCAATACAATGGGTGCTATAGTATTCGGTATACTTGGATTTGTCGTATTTACAGTGAATACAAAGCTTGCAAATCACACTATCAATGCGGTAGAGATTTCAATATTCCATACATTCTTCAATCTTACAATGACTACACTTCTTTATCCTTTTGCCGGACTGCTTGTAAAACTTTCAGGGAATGATTGTAAGAGGTGAGATGAAGAGGTTGTAGAGGCTAAAAAGAGCCTATCTTACAGCTTGATGAAAGAGTACTCACTACACCTGCATTTGCGGTACAGTCGGGAAGTGTAGAAGTGGCCCGTATGGGCAGTATCGCTCTTAAGAGTTTGAATGCCGCAATGGGTGCCATCAATACCAAGAGTTTGGACGATTTGAAAACAGTTGCACAGTGTGAGCAGACACTTGACGATATGCAGGAAGCATTGACTGAGTATCTTATAAAGGTGGACAATCTTTCACTAAGTGAAAGTCAGAAAAAGCATGTAAACAATCTGTTCAACATGGTAACCGATATAGAAAGAGTCGGAGACCATGCGGACAACCTGTCTGAAAATGCCAAGTATATGATCGACAACAACCTTGAGTTCAGCGACCTTGCAAAGGAAGACTTGGCCGAGATATCAAAGGATGCCATAGATGCATTTGAAACAGCTATAAATGCAAGCGGAGCGAACGCACTCGGTGCAGTCAGAAAGGTAAATAAGCTTGAAGATAAGGTGGATATGCTGAGGATGAATTAAGAAAAGCATATTGACAGACTTACAAGGGGAGAGTGTAATCCGCAGTCAGGTATCGCCTTCCTTGATATAATCAGTAACTTGGAGCGTGTATCCGACCACGCCACCAATATTGCAGGATATGTTAAAAACGAAATATAAATATAAATAAATATAATAGAAGTTTCAAATATATACTTGCAATTATGTTTATAATTTTTGTACAATTAGGGATGATTGATGAATAATTATCAAATGAGATAACATCACACAAGTACTAATTTTAGGGAGGAACTAAAATGTCAGTAAAAGTAGCAGTAACGGTTTTGGTCGTATTGGTCGTCTTGCTTTCAGACAGATGTTTGAGGCTGACGGATATGAAGTAGTAAAATAAATGATCTTACAGATCCTAAGATGTTGGCACATCTTTTTAAAGTATGATACAGCACAGGGCGGTTTTCGCCGGACGTATCGGTGAAGGAAAGCATACCGTTGAGGCAGGTGAGGATTCTATCACAGTTGACGGAAAGAAAATTACAATCTACAAAGAGGCAGACGCATCAAAGCTTCCTTGAGGGACAGATCGGAGTAGACGTTGTACTCGAGTGTACAGGTTTCTACACATCAAAGGAGAAGGCTTCAGCTCACTTGACAGCAGGTGCTAAGAAGGTTGTTATTTCAGCTCCTGCAGAAATGATCTTCCTACAATCGTTTACAGCGTAAACGAGAAGACACTAAGGCAGATGACACAGTTATTTCAGCTGCATCATGTACAACAAACTGTCTTGCACCTATGGCTGATACACTTAACAAAGCTTGCTCCTATCCAGAGCGGTATCATGAGCACAATCCATGCTTATACAGGGTGACCAGATGATCCTTGACGGACCTCACAGAAAGGGTGACCTTAGAAGAGCAAGAGCAGGGTGCTGCAAACATCGTGCCCTAACTCAACAGGTGCTGCTAAGGCTATCGGTCTTGTTATCCCTGAGCTTAACGGAAAGCTTATCGGATCTGCACAGAGAGTTCCTGTTCTACAGGTTCTACAACAATTCTTACAGCTGTTGTTAAGAAGGCAGGACTTACAAAAGAAGATATCAATGCTGCAATGAAGGCTGCCGCATCTGAGTCATTCGGATATACAGAGGATCAGATTGTTTCTTCAGACGTTATCGGTATGAAGTTCGGTTCATTGTTCGATGCTACACAGACAATGGTAGCTCAGATAGCTGACGATGTATATCAGGTACAGGTTGTATCATGGTATGACAATGAGAATTCTTACACATCACAGATGGTTAGAACAATCAAGTACTTTGCTGAGTTAAAGTAATATAAAAGATAAAGAGACCAAAGAGGTCCGCTCATATTGGGCGGACCTCTTTTTTACAATAAGGAGATACTTATGCTTAATAAGAAAACTGTAGATGATTTAAAGAACCTAAAAGGACAAAAAGTATTAGTTCGTTGTGATTTTAATGTTCCGTTAAAGGACGGTGTTATCCAGAATTATAACCGTATAGACGGTGCAATCCCTACAATCAAAAAGCTTTTGGACGGCGGTGCAAAGGTTATACTTTGCTCACACCTCGGAAAGCCGAAGGGCGAGCCGCTTCCTGAAATGAGCCTTGCACCTGTAGCTCCTGCACTTTCAGAGAGACTTGGCGTACAGGTAAAGTTTGTTTCAGATCCTAAGGTAACAGGTGAAGAGACAAGAAAGCTTGCAGCAGAGCTTAAAGACGGAGAGGTTTTATTACTTGAGAATACACGTTACAGAGCTGAAGAGACAAAGTACGGCAAGGATGATTCCGCTGTAGAGTATGCTAAGGAGCTTGCAGCACTTTGTGACGACAACATCTTTGTAAACGATGCATTCGGTACTGCACACAGAGCACATTGCTCAAATGTAGGTGTAACCAAGTTCTGTAAGGAGAATGTAGTAGGATACCTTATGGAGAGGAAATCAAGTTCCTTGGAGGCTGTAGAGAACCCTGTTCGTCCGTTTGTGGCAATTCTTGGCGGAGCTAAGGTTTCAGATAAGATCAATGTTATAAACAATCTCCTTGATAAGGTAGATACACTTATCATCGGTGGAGGTATGGCATATACATTCCTTAAGGCAAAGGGCGAGGAAATCGGAAACTCACTTTGCGAGGAGGATAAGCTTGACTATGCACTTGAGATGATCAACAAGGCAAAGGAAAAGGGTGTAAATCTGTTACTTCCTGTAGACCATGTAGAGGGTAAGGAATTCTCAAATGATACAGAGTCTAAGGTTGTAGATACTATAGAAGCAGGATGGTCAGGATTTGATATCGGACCTAAGACTATCAGCAAACTATAAGAAGGCGCTTGAAGGTGCAAAGACTGTAGTATGGAACGGTCCTATGGGCGTATTCGAGTTTGAGAAGTTTGCAGAGGGTACACTTGAAATCTGTAGAGCTGTAGCAGACCTTAAGGATGCAACAACAGTTATCGGTGGCGGTGATTCTGTAAATGCTGTTAAGAGACTTGGATTTGCAGACAAGATGACACATATTTCAACAGGTGGCGGTGCTTCACTTGAATTCCTTGAGGGTAAGGAACTTCCGGGTGTTGCAGCTGCAGACAATAGATAATAGATTGGAGAGCTTTATGTCAAGAAGAAAAATTATTGCAGGAAACTGGAAGATGAACAAGACACCTTCAGAGACAACTGCACTTATAAATGAGTTAAAGCCGTTAGTTGCAAATAATGATGTTGATGTTGTTTTCTGTGTACCTGCAATTGATATTATTCCTGCCATTGAGGCGGCTAAGGGAAGCAATATCGAGATTGGTGCCGAGAATATGTACTTTGAAGAGAGCGGTGCATACACAGGAGAAATCGCCCCGAATATGCTTACAGATGTAGGTGTTAAGTATGTTATTATCGGACACTCGGAGAGAAGAGAATACTTTGCAGAGACAGATGAGACTGTAAACAAGAAAGTACTTAAGGCATTTGAACACGGTATCACACCTATTATATGTTGCGGTGAGACTCTTACACAGAGAGAACAGGGCATTGCAATAGACTTTATCAGAACACAGATAAAGATTGCATTCCAGAATGTAAGTGCAGACAATGCAGCTAAGGCCGTTATAGCTTATGAGCCTATCTGAGTTATCGGTACAGGTAAGACCGCTACAACAGCACAGGCTGAGGAGGTATGCAAGGCTATCAGAGATTGCATCAAAAGAAGTTTACGGCGGCGATGTAGCTGAGAAGATCAGAATTCAGTACGGCGGTTCTGTAAAATGCAGGCAATGCGGCAGAGCTTTTTGCAGAGGCTGATATCGACGGAGGACTTGTAGGTGGAGCAAGTCTTAAGCCTGATTTCGGAAAGATTGTAAACTACAAATAATTTTAATAATATAAATAAAAAGCAGGACCAATGTTGTATCGGTCCTGTTTTTGTATAAAAATATTATTGTACCTGTACGGTACTTTCAATCTTAGTCCTTGACCACCTTTCATAGAAAAGACTTCTGTGAAGTGCGGCTTTTTATTGTAGTTAAAAAGTAAGAATAAGAAATAAATGAGTGCAATCAAAAAGCTCTAGTGTAGCATATCCCATATCCTTAGAGGCGTCGGTATTTATAAGCATAAAATTCTCCAATGCCTGACGTATATACATCAGGCAAAGTAAAAGGTATATACCGAAAAAAATAAGAAGTAGCGCAAAAAGTAAGCAAAAAAACTTAGGGACGTCCGCCTTTATTTGAAACTATGGCTGTACTTGTAATAAAGTTTCCAAGAGTGGGTACTTAGTAAGTATCGGTAAAACTGAAAAATATGATAATGTAATTATCTCAAATGCTCTGACGATATGAAACGGTTTCATAAGCGGTCTGCTAAGTATGGTTATTATAGTTACAAATGCCATATCAAAAAAGAAAGATATAACTCGTCTGAACAGTGATATTTCTATACCTCTTTTATAGCTGACTTCATCGAGTTCATCTCTTGACGGCAGTATTATCATAAGAGGTCCGACAAGGGCATAACCGAGCATTCCTCCCAGTGTATTTACTATCAAATCATCCACATCAAAGAGTCTGTAGCTTCCGGAGTATATAAAGTACAGTCCGGTAAGCTGAGTTATCTCAAAGAAAAGTGACAGTAAAAGTGAAAGTATAAATGTCTGTGAAAATGACTTTTTGAAATAGTAGCGAAGGTACATTCCGAAAGGTACCGACAAAAACAGATTCAATATATTTACCAAAAACGCTTTGTTCAGTACTATTGTAAGCCATGTCCTCGGTTCGCTTGGGATAACATGAGCTTTTTTTATTATGTCTTTAATAAATAAAAAAGGCTCAAGTTGCATCTTGTGGCTGTGTAGCGTGGCAGCTTTTTCAGGGCATGGCAGCGGAAGTATAACAAGGCAGTACATACACAGCAGATAAAATATAAAAGAGTAAACTATTAAAACTTTCAAGCTGAGTATGGACCCGTATTTGTGGTAGTTATAAGCAATATACGGCAATGTAAAGACAGCCACCACTATCGGAAACAGTACAACAGCCTGAAAGGAAACTATTAAATATTGATTCATATATCCTCCGAATAAAACACCTAAGTTTTATCATAAATCCGTACGTTACGTCAATAGAGGCGACAAACTTATATCAGTAGAATGACAGCGTAGTAAATAAAAGCATATAGTGGCAGAATGTTCCAAGCATTATAAATACATGAAAAATCTCATGTGAACCGAAGTAAATATGTTTTTAATTAAACGACTTCAGCTTGAAAGCATATATTACCGCTCCAAGTGTGTATGCAATACCTCCAAATAACAGCCATAGGAAGCCTGAAAGAGGTAATGTCTTATAGATAGGTTTCAGTGCAAAGACACATAACCATCCCATTATCAAATATATAGCGGACGAGAGCCACTTTGGGCAGCTTTACAAAGAAAAATTTTTCAGTATAATTCCGCCTATAGCGAGTGTCTATATAGCAGTCAGTAATATAAATCCGACTTTTTCCTTTAAGAGCGGTAAGGCATACAGGTGTATATGTTCCGGCAATCAATACAGAAATCATTATATGGTCTATTTTACGGAAAAATCATTGTCTTTTTAAGTTCTAAAACTACGGAATGATATATTGTACTTGCCATACAATAATGTAGTTGATCAATAAAGACAAACATAGATATTGAAGTTAAAAGAACTTCCATGTTCTATAGTTCTTTGAATAAGCGGGCCGGATCCTATCTATAAAAGAATAAGTCCCAAAAAGTGAGTAAGTGCTGAGCCGAGTTCCCTTATTTGTATTGATATAGTGCACGAAGTACTCCGAATCTTGTCTTTTTCTTTATATTTTTGAGTTCATATTCATCCCTCCTTAATTCTTTCATTGTCATTTCCTCCTTGTAAATATAAAAAAGGTAGCTAAAACAATAGCTACCCTTAAGTTTGATATTTGGTTTGAAATGTAATTCTAATTCTTATGGTATATTTTTCTGCCCACTATAATCATCAAAAGAATAATAAGACTATACACAAAAAACTTAAGCACTCCTCTTAGTTTCAAAACATAAAATACATAAGAAAGAGCAAAACCCTACTACGACTACAATGGGATATATGATTTTAAGTATCTTAAGCATTTCACTGGAATCCAAATCCACGAATTTCTACAAATCCTGGATCTAATAAATTCGGCAATTTCAAAACCAACATCAACATAAATTGCTCGTGAAATATGCTGAGTACCAAACTCAGTAATCAAATATGCAGATATTGCTGATGCAATTGCTATTCCAACTCCTGGGAACTGTATTCCTATATATGCTGCTCCAGCAGCAACACCAGCATTTAGGATATGATTTACCACCGATTTAGAAAGATACACCCTTATTCCAAACCAGCGCCACTCTATCTTGTTTACACTTCTTTTTCCACTTGTTGCCATTAACACATCTTCTGTATCTTTGGCATAAATTGTTACTAACAGAACTTTCATCAACTGAAATATTTTCAATATCTGATTCATTTATGGAGTTTCTTAATTCAATATTGATATTGCTTATCTGCTCCTCAACAAGTTCAATTTCCGTTACAGTTAAAACTTTAGATAAATCATCGTAATTTGATATTTCAAACAACCCATTTTGACCTAAATCAATATATGGATCTGCTTTACTTATTATTTCTTCAGTTATTTCTCCTCCAAGTATTACTGGCTGAAACCGAATATTGGTCATCTGTACTGGCAAATGCTCCAGTCATTCCTAGATTAAAAAAACCATAGTCGCATGATCAATAATGTAGCTACTATTTTTTTGATTTTCTTCATATCAAAAACCTCATGTTCTGCGAAAATAAAAATTTAATCATATGAATACTGTTTTTGTGTGTATGTTGTTCATGACCAACAAACATCACACACTTTACTCAATCACCATTTTTTATACCTCTGAGGATTCATATAATTACTCATAACAAATCTCCTTTTACCTTAAGTTTTAATATAAATTGGCAATAAATATGCTTGATATTCCAATCCTCTTTTCCTAACCTATGTTGAGATAAGCCTAAGGTTTTCTATATTACTGAATACTATTTTTCAAAATTCTTCCCTCTCGTCTTGGTTAATGTAAGTTTAGCATAATTATTTTTGTTTGTGAAACAATTTTTATTACATACAACCAAATTTTTCTTTTTGTTGGTTACATCTGATATAGTTCCTACCCTGAATCTCACAGCGACGTTTTTGTTCTACTTGGCAAGCTCTTTTTCCCGTCTTCCGTCGAAGTACTATGAAAGTTCCGACGTTTTAAATTTCTAATATTCTATTTAATTTTACGCAATCCTTTTAAAGTACTTTATTTTAAAAGACTTTTCTTGCATAAAAATATTTCAAAAATTTGATTAAATTTTTTAAAGTATGTTATAATAATAGTACTTCATAGTACTTTTATTTTAGAGGGTGGTTATAGCTTATTTTTTTGAGAAAAGAAAAGAAGAAAAAGGTAATTATCTTCAGATGTATGAATCATTTTGGGATAAGGATAAAAAGCAACCAAGAACAAGAAATGTAAAATCTTTTGGTTACGTTGAAGATTTGATTTCAGATGAGATTCCCGATCCGATTAAATTTTATAGCGATTATGTAAAAGAGCAAAATGAGAATAGAACAAAAGCTCTTTCTGAAGAATCCCGTCCTCGTGGATTTTCCTCCCCTGTTGAACTTAATATAGGACACTTTTTGCTATCCTCTATAATTGATGAGCTGGATGTTAAGAAACTATTGATATACTTGCTTCTCAAATGCGTTTTTCAGTTTCTCTGTATTTTGACTTAATTACACAACTTATTTATGCAAGGGTTATATCACCATGCTCTAAGTCAAAGACAGCCTCTCATGTCTTTCCATACATTTACGACAGCTCTACAATCTCTGAAGACCAAGTATATGACGGGTGTTCTTTCATAGGAGAGTCTTATAAGAAGTACATTGATTTGTTTAATCACTCTTATGAAAAGTATTTTAAAAGAGATTTAAGCAATGTATTTTTCGATTGTACTAATTATACTTTGAAATTGATCTTCCTAGCGATGACAAGCAAAAGGGACCTTCAAAAGAGAATAGGCACTCTCCGATAATAGGGCAGGCTTTACTTTTAGATGCTGATCTGGTACCTGTCTCCATGCAAATGTATCCCGGAAATGAATCGGAAAAGCCATATATTAGAAAAGTTATTGAAGAAATGAAGCAACGACATAACATATCAGGCAAGACAATTCAGGTGGCTGATAAAGGACTTAATTGTGCAAGAAATATTTATGCTGCAGTTAAAGAAGCTAGTGACGGCTATATATTTTCAAAATCAATACATGGTAAGAATCTAAGTGAAAAGGAAAAGAAATGGGTTCTACTTGAAAATGACGCAAATGTCTTTTCTAACTACACTGATGAAAGAGGTAATATATCTTTTCGTCTTAAATCCTGTATTGACAGCTTTGATTACAGTTTTAAAGAGATTGATCCGGAAACAGGAAAAGAGAGTGTTACAAGGTTTTCTGTAAAAGAAAAGCGTATCGTCTCTTATAATCCTAACCTTGCAAAGAAACAAAGGCTTGAAATAATGAAAATGGTCGATAAAGCTTCAAAGTTTTCTACATACAAAAATATAGCTAAAGATGAACTTGGAGATTGTGCTAAATATGTAGACATTATAACTAAAGATAGTGCAGGCAAGACTATAAAAGCCTATAATAGGTCTAAAACAATTCTAAGATTGATGAAGATCTTAAATATGCAGGATATAATCTTTTAGTAACATCTGAGATTGATATGGAACCGTTACAGGTATATAAGACATACCACAGCCTATGGAAGATTGAGGAATCTTTTTAGACTTACAAAAATCATACCTGGATGCAAGACCTGTTTGTTACAGAAAAAGAAACAATCTATGGGCATTTTTGATATGCTACCTTAGCTTGTTTCTTTTTAAGAGTATTAGAAATCAAGTGTTTCAAGAATAAAATAAACTCTTATGACTTGATCAACTTTATGCGTGATTTTAGGGTGGTAAATAAAGGTGATGATACATATATCAAATATATCAAGAGACCAATCTGTTAACGAAAAGGTTAAAAAAACTGGTTGGCTTTTAGTAACCTTGATGCCCTCTATTTAACCAAAGCTGAAGTCGACAATTTCTTTCAAAACTGTATGCTACTGGATACCCTAGAGTACCAGGTTTTGAGAGAAACGACGGAAGTCAGGTAAAAATAAAGACAGTAGTCAAGAATAGAGGTTTTACTGTAGTGATGAGTATTT
>BNJU01005317.1_pt1 | contig 18557 bp, 20 predicted proteins | sample 8539281 | NCBI WGS metagenome assembly BNJU01 (sample SAMD00202456, study PRJDB9452) | human saliva metagenome | isolation source: human saliva | place: Japan
ATAATATAATAAAATAGGTAATGAAATTCAATACTAAAAGAATTATTGTAAAATCTTACAATTAATAATAAACTGTCTTATAAAGATAAGATGGTATATTCAAAAATATACTTTTTAGAGTTTCAAACTTGACTAATTTATGTTAGTATATTTTAATCTTTTATTAAAAAGGAGGTAGATTTTGGATATAAGAAAAATAATAATTTTTAGTACATTTTTGCTTGTGTCTTGGCTTTCCAGCTCCAGTCAATGAGGCTAATAGAATCATTGATATTCAGCAGAGCAGCTTGAACAGAGAGAGTAAGGCAACAGCAGGAGAAAAATGCAGAGGAGTTTGAGAATACAAAGTTTGACAGCCCTAGACTCAGGGTTGATAAGGATACTGAAAAAGCGGCAAAACTTGAATTCTAATAAATTTTACTAAATCAGCTAATAGTAAAAGACAATGACAGGTCGTGTCCTCAAAGGGAAAATAAAATTATTGAAAATATGTTCTTTTTCGAACTTAGTTCCAATGATATCAGAAACCTTCTTACAGATCTTACAAACAAGTTAATTTCTAAAGGATATCTACATCTGTTGTAAAACTGACAGGAATAATGATCTGACTACTGGAACTTTTAAATCTGAAATTGTTGCAGGAAGAATCGAGGATATAAGGATTAATTCTGAAATGGGCTTGATAAGTATAGGAATTTTTATGTTTGCAAAGAACAAGGAAAAATCTTTCAATATCAGGGACATTGACACGGCAACTGACAACTTTAACTCAATCAATGCCAACAAACATGACTATGGAAGTTCTTCCGAAAGAAAGGAAAACTATTCAAGAATTGAAGTATAGATTAAAGAATAAACATACTGTCGGAATCTTAGCCAACAATATGGGGGGACAGCAAGCAGAATGGAATATGGAGGAGAGGCATCAACTCCTTAATATTGACAGCCCTTTGGAATTGGGGACAAACTTCTATTTCGTCATATATGACTGTTCCTAAAAAGATCCCCAACAGAAGCTGAAAAGACGGTTGAATGAAAGTTACAGCCAGGAGAAATTTTTACCAATCAAAGCTGACTGGAGATGATCCCTTAAAAGGGACACATACTGTCATATAAAAAGACGGCTTTGATACTGTTTAATTTTGACATACAATGAAATCTAGGACTCTACACCTTTAAAACTTAATTCAAGTAAAGTATTCAGGAAAGAAGCTTCTATCTGCAAATACAGGTATACCGATATGTATTCGAACAGTCACATTGTCTGCTGATTTAGATATTGTTCAGGAACCGAAAGATGCAAGGTTATTTTGATTTAGGATTAAAAGAAAACATAATCAGAGCTATCTTGAAAAGTCTGTATTATCTGGACAGAAAATCCTGCATGTTGGTACAGTGCAAGCCTAATACTACTACTCGTACTGAGGAATCGAAAGTTCCTGCTGAGCGATGAGAGGCACCTCAGCCGCCTCATGTTGAAAGCGGATAAATGGCGATAGAACCAAACTCGGTAGCACAGCCTCATAAACAGCAGTATGTGATCTCAGCCACGCCATGCTCCAAGATAACGAACAAATCGATTGAGCAGGGCAAATAAGGTCGCGGAAGCCATCCACATGTGATAGTTTTATGGAAGCCGTGAAATGTTGTGACAGATGGAAGGATGTCGGAAGTGTCGCACACTGTTGTTGGAGTCCATCTAGGAGATATAAGGCATGTAGAAATCAGCAACAGCTGGCACAGGCTGGTCAGCTAAGAAATCGAGGCGGTGCTGTTTCTCCATATGTAAGATCACTATGGGACATCGCGTGCAAAGTACAAATAGGGAGCAAATCTATGGTTACGTGACTGGATATGTGGGCCAGGATGACAGCTGGGGATCAGGGTTTGATGGCAAAAGGTACTGTTTGATTTTGACTCTGATATGCAAACCCATATGCTACATCTGAGATTTAAGTCCCATGAAAGAGGAAATGTATTTGGGTGGTTCTTTGAGTGCAGTTTTTAGATACATACCTTTAATTAAAATTCCTTTTCACTAGTTAGTAATGCAAAAATTGTAATTGTGAATTCGCGTGAACGTTTAACCTTTTCAATTGGTTAAAAGTCACCGAGGAGGTAGTTTCGATGAGGAGTGACGGGGCGCTGCTGCAAATTAACTGCCGCATTACTGCTATAAACGCGTGTGCAAACGCCAAAATTTCAACACTCTTGCCGGACGGACTTCAGGCTGATCCTAATCTGCAAGGTACTGCCAGCTCTTGACAGGGCCCTGACGATGGCGTAGCCTGTCGTTAATATTTCCACCCGAACGGCCGTGGTAGTCAGTATCAAACGAGTTTCTAGGAGTGCCAATGTCGGGCGTGAGGGCAGGTTCTTAACAATGCCGATCAAACATCGGCAGAAGCCATCCTGCAGGAATCGTCAACGCAAATCAGGGAATCTCTTAAATGGAATCAGTCAGCCACTCTGGTCCTGCTCAGGTTAACGGGCAACAGACTCGCAAATTGAGGTGGACATATCGAGGCCTCAGCAGACAAAAAGCAGTGAATGGAATTTAAGCAGAAAACGGGATATATTTAAACGGTAGCAGGAACAATTAATATTAAAAATCGATCCCAACAAACTGAGAGAGTCGTTAAAGGACGATAATCGGAATCGCCGTCACAAAGGGCAAGAGTCATTACCGGGCAGGCGGCTTTGGATGCGACTAATACTTTCGATTGCAACGCGCTGTGCAAAGCCGCTGGAGCTGCAGGGAAATTCGGCATGGGAACAAGGTTGATGTAACTCTGGGGGATTAAGGACTGTTGACCTAATGGAGCCTGTAGCTTCGAAAATGCACATACCCAGTTGCAATCGATGCGATGCAATCTTGGATCGATGTAGCGCATGGCGAGCTGCAGGGCACGGGATGGGCAGGAGGAACTCCAGTGGATCTATCTATCAAGGACAGGTAAATTAGAAATTACAGCTGACGAAAACCAATGATCGCAAAAGATTGGGAAAGGTAATGCGAGTATTGAAACAATGAGCTGAATATGCTCTCACGTAGAGCGTAAAGCTCTGAATATGGGATTGAAGATCACGGATCTAAAATAAAACGTTGCGGGAAACTCAGGCAAATCGACACTGTAATCTTAGGCTGGGAACGTTGAGAACAAAGTCCAACATATACACAGGTGGAAACCCGAATACGCTTGATATGATAAATTTGGATGACACGCCTAGGTGGGAAACATAGCACGCATAGATTTTTAGAAACTCCTCTTGCAAACTAGTTCTTTCCGGAGTGAAAACTTTAATTTCGTATCGCCTGGATGACATTCTCGGGATACAGGTCTCAGGAATTATTTCTCTGATATCATCGGACTCGATAACACAGGAGCACGGACTCGTTGTTTGAATCGCGTTTTATGGGAAACGGTGCCAGCACTGGAAATATTTTGACAAACGCGAAGATTTAATGACTAGCAGTACATCGCAGTTGTAAAACAGTTGCAGCTAAGAACCTGTGCTGATAACTCGACCAACGATCAAACCAGTGCAGCGCAAAATGGTAATCGCCTGGCAAGGATATTAAAACACTGGAAGAGTGTTCTGGCCGCTGGAGTACGAGGAAACAGTTTTGTAAACTCTCTGTGAAAGGTCCAGACTAACGAAGCTCCTGGATAGTTTACACCGTGGTTTCTTGATAACAGCGGAAACAGTCGCAAAGGTGCGACAACGCGTGCTGGAAACGTATTAAATCCATGGAGAAATCTTAACCACCCACTTTAACGGCGAAAAGGCTGAAAAGTACAGGAGACATTACCGTTGTCGGAAAAATTTTACGTCAGTTTGAAACCATCAGGAACCTTAAGAATCCACTAGAGGATCTTTCAACTGGCGAAGATTTGATAATGATTTAGAACCGTTGTAGGGAACACTCGCACAAATTTCAGCTGTTTCAGACATTTTCGTAATACGTACATTGTTGGCCAGTGGTGGCACTTTATGGTAAAAATACTGTGTCGCATCTGAGTCATCGCCTCTAAGAATGTTGTCGCGACAATCGAAGAATGAGTGGTACATCACTGCAGTGAGAAAAGCGATCAGGCTAAAAGGTAAACTAAATACTCGGAGATATTGCGGCGACGGAAGCAGCTCATGATGACATGAAATACATCCAGGAAACCGTAGACATGAAAGATAAGTACAGTTGCAGCGAAAACTTGAAAAACTGACGGGACACTGAAACTGCTGAAGATGGTAGCCGGTGTTCGGGAAATATAGAAATACTCGAAGAATTGCTCAAACGGAGACATTTCCAGACAGGTAAGGACACCTACGTTAATCTGCAGGCATAATTCTTCATCATACAGCTGGAAATCTTCAGAATGATGGTGAAAATCATGCCGTAAAATGAGGACTCAAAGGCATGTTAAGAATACTAAGGATATTACAGCTGTTGGGACAGTTTCATCTGATGACCTGGGTAAACGTCAGGGAAATCGTGGGCAAACAGGAAAAACTCAAAGCTCCACAGAAACTGAGAACAGCGACTGTTGAAACTCCAAGAATATATCAGTCGCAGGAAACATTAAGAATGATGAAGAATGGTGGCAACGATGATCCTTGCAGGAAGAATACCGAAAACAATGGAAATATCTATGTCAAGAATCGGAAGCTAATAACTCTAAAGAATACTGAAAAGTGTTGAAGGCGTGAATCTGAAGACTGACGATATTATCAAAAACAGCGGAGATATTACGGCAATTGGCAGATTTCAAGTGGAAACATTGACAATTCAGGAAAGCTGCTTTACAATGATACAATTAGCCAAGAATATAAAAATGCGCACTAGTTCCAGCAAAATTGCAGCTGGAAAAGGCATAACTGGAGAAAGAATTGAAAACTTGGAAACATTTTGCACAAATGGCGATATTAAGGCAACAAGTTCGCTCGTGAACAGCGGCACAGTTGACGGTAGGGAACTGATATTGCAGTGGGCCAGACCTTGTAAAATTCAGGAAAGATAAACGCCGACAATATCGGCTAATGTAGCCAGCAGCTAGAAATGATGGATCTCATCTATCCAGGGAAAATGACATGCACCTGACTACAGGCACTTTAATCAACACCTAAGGAAATTACTGCAGCCAATAATGTAAACGCTGCAAAATGCGAATGTTACAAATAACGGAAAGATTGTCTCAATGGCAGAGTTTTTACTTGATAATTCAGCAATTACAAATACTGGGGAAATTTTATCAAGCGAAATACTGATGAGAAATGCTCAAAGATTTGATATACTGAACAATCAAGCGGGAACAAGTCTGAGCTTGTATGTTAATCAGAATATCAACCTCACTGGGAATCTTCACGGACAGTATAGGCTTAAGATTTCTGCAAACAACATCAGCAAAACAATGGCAACATCTACTGAACTGGCCTAATCGAGATTAACTCAAATGACTTTTACGAACAACAGGGAGCTTGTCGATACAGTTGTCGTAAATGGCCGTGAAATAGTCAACAACAGCATGATTACTGGAAATAACGGAAAGGTTTCAGGAAGAAATATCACAAATAACGATCTGATTGCGTTTGAGAACTATCTTGAAATGAACGCGCAGGGCAAGGTTCAGGAACAACAAGGGAAAAGCCATCTATGGAGGCAGATGCTCATTGTCACAGGCAAATGAGATAATGAATGACGAGGCCGAAAATATTTGGCGGAAACATGGATCTTGATCGCCGCAAGTGATTACGAACAATGTGGCTACAATCCAGTCGAACAGGAAATATTACGATTACTCAAGTGATTTTTCGAATATTGGTAGGGTTTCTAACTTTAGGGAATTATGAAAAGTATTATGAAACTTGGGATGGCAGAAGATTATCCGAAGCTGAAGTTCTGAATGGATGGATAGTCAATCGAGCCTGACTTTCAACATAGAAGCAGGGACAGGGGCATGCAAAAAGGCATCAGAGAAGTTGTTGAAAGCAGGATTGCAAAACATTCTGGAAATTCTGCTGTTTTTCAGTATGCTGATCTCGCCAGAGCAAAAATTGGGACAGAGAAGAAAGCTTACTAGAACAAATACTCCGGAAGTACCTGGAAATACTTTGACAGTGAAAAATAGATAGCAGGGCAACAACTGAATATGGTAAGGTTCTAGCAAGTGGAGATATTACTGTAATAAAATTAGGCATAATATAGTGAGGACAGTGCATAATCAGGCGGAGGCCTAGTCAATATTAATGCAACAAATTTTTGAAAATTCGTACGTTAGGAATGCAGTCCAGTTAAAGAATGGACAGGAAAAACTGTATTTAACATATAGACACGGGAGCAGAAGGAGCTCCGCAAACGGAACTTACAGCAGATACTGAGAGAATGGCGGCATCGGATATGAAAGCGGACAGCCTTCCATCATTGAAGGTGAGTAGTAAATGTAAATGCCCAAATATCATAAAAATCCAATAGAAGCTGGAAAATGGTAGTATTAAATAATGGCGGGAGCGATCGAGAGCCTTGACTTTCTTCAACTCAGTTGGAATGAATAAGGGACAAGTTCTCGCTCAACGGGCAGGTTCAGGCTGCAGGAAATACCTGCTGTCTCAGCAAAACAGCAGCTTTTAACGGAAATTCACAGGTTAATGGAAGCACAAACTTAAATAATCCTGTAAACAATGGATTTGATAGGGCAATTCAGATTGCAGGAAACAATTCAGGGATTAAGGATATTAAGAATACTGGAAGAATAGACGTAAATCCAATACTTTCATGCAATAGTTTACAACAAATATGAATCCAAGTTCTAAATATTTGCTGAAACTAGAAGCAGATACATATGTCTTTGGCAATATTTTGGAAGAGGACTACTTCACTTCAAGAGTTGGCTATTCTGAAATATGGGACAGAACAAGACGGCTTGAGATGCGATTATGAAAACCAGTTACTAACTAGAGCATTAGCTGAAAAGCTGGGAACTGCATTCATAAATGGAAAATCTAATCAGGAGCTAATCTCAGTCAATGATGGATAATGCGCAACTGAAGGTGCAAAAGGGCTTGGCTACAGTAGGGCAGTGAACTGACCTCAGGAACAGATAAATAACCTGAAACAAGGATATTGCGGCATGGTATGTAACCAGGAAGTGAATGGTATGAAGTTCTGCCCGCAAGTTTACCTAGCAGCAAGACCAGGAGTGCATAAGCGATGATACTAGAAACAGGGTTGGCTGGAATAAACGGAACTGCGTCAAGACTAAGGACTTTGTAAAATGACGGTACAAAATGGGCAATGGCGGAATCACTTATGTTGAAGCGAATACGTAAGAAATGAAACAACTAATAACCTGCTTTCAGAAATTTCAGGAGACAGAACATTTATAAATTCTGTTGGAAATATTGAAAATATCGGCGGACGGATTAACGGTGAAGAGGCGGTTGCCCTGATTTCTGAAAAGGGGAACGTGATTAACAATACCACAAAAAGAACAGTCGGATTTAACTATGGAGAGTACGATAAATCTCAGCGTGAGGAAATAGCCTCAATTGGTGGAATCACTTCAAAAGGCACAACTTCTCATCGCATGACAGCTATAACTCTGTAGGCGGAATGCTAAAGACTGATCATCTGGCACTTGATGTAAACAGCTTCAATACAAGCGCATTATCATTATCAGGGCCGAGCATGCTTGGAATAAGTGGAAGCAACTATTCAAAATATGCAGAAACAACACATTTTGGCGGTGGAGCAGTTGCAAATCCAGCAGAAGGAAGAATTGGAAACCTTAATCTAAGAGGCTCATCATTCATAGCTGAAGATACGACAGGGCTTGCAGTTGGAAATGTAAGGGCCGAATCAGTAATCAACACCTATGATATTGAATCAAGACAAAGCGATAAAAGCACTTTTGCCTCAAGCAGCAGCCATGTAAAATCCTACTCAGGAAGAAAACGTTGCAAAAGTAATTTGCTAGCTTGGAAAGAATGCTGCAATTACAGGAAATGCTGAAGGAATTGACGTAACATTGTTCTTGGAGAAACACTTTTTGTAGGTGGGAAAAAGTTACAACTGACCTCAAGGGAACTGTACAACAGCTACTAAGGAAAAAGAACAAAAATAAAGGATTTACTGGTGGAGTAAGCTACGGCACAATTTTGGCAGGATATGGAAAAATCACAAAGTACATATGATGAAAAAGAGTCACAATGCAAAATCAAACTTGCATGTTGAGATGGCTCGGTATTAAACAGAGGGTGCAGAAATAGCTACAAACTTTGAATATGGAAATATTCAAATCAATAATGGCGATGTAAAATATGGTGCAAGAATTGACACAAGGGATGTACATACTTCAAGTAAAAGCAGTGGATTTACAATATCAGCGGGAATAAACAGCCCAGCATTGGACAGGGCAAAACAGGTTGGCCAAGCTGTAAGTCGGGATTAAGAATGGCGATACGGCAGGCGGAGCTATGGAAGCAATAAATGCCGCAACTGGTACAATTAAGGGCTGAAAATATTACAAAAACGTGATGGTACAAGAGCCACTAATGAATGACATTGAAAAGGAGATTTGATGTAAATAATGACTTTATGTGAAAGCGGAAATATGCGTAGGATTTAGTAGATCAAAAATCGGGTACAGATTCAGACATACGGAAAGTGCTGTTGTTACAACAATGAAACCTCTGAATGAAAATTCAAGTATCACGTACAACAATGTAAACAATATAACTTACCAGGGAACTCAGGCACAAGGTGGAACATTCATTTACAATAATGTCGCAAATATGAAGAAAAGAGGCAGTTGAGTTGAGAAACAACATAGCTCTGAAAGTTCAGGCTTTGAGCGGGAGTGCGCGGAATAGGCTCAAACGGACAACAAAGTCAAACGGAATTAGTGAAATGTTTCCACAAACAGAAGCAATCAGAATACAGTTGAAACTGTCTATGCAAATGGAAACTCAAGAATGTAAATGAAGTCCATAATAATACAGGTTCAATGACATTATTCGGATTTAATCAGGAAGGCGGAAAAGTAACAGGTAATATCGGTAAACCGATTGTAGAAAAGCAGACAGGAACACAAGTACGACAACAGGAAGCTCAAGTGGAATAGGCGTAGAATAAGTGCAATGGAATGCCAAGTTCTGTAAATGTAAGTGGAAGCAGAACTCAATGGAGCTCAGTGGCATTTGTAGATAATCAAAGTCTCATTTATTGTTGGAGAGGAAGTAAATCTTCAGGTTGGAACACTTTGAAAAATACTGGTGCAGTAATTGGAAAAACAGAGTGATAACAGCACAACATTCAAGATTGATCAAACTATATAGCAAAAATATCTACAATGAAGATACAATGACAATACAACTGAGGCTCAATAGGAGTCACTTGAGGAAAACCACGAATCACAAGTGCAGGCTTCCAATCAGGACAGTAGTGAACAAGGAAGGAAATTACAAGAACACTATCTGTAGGAAATGCTGAGATGACAGAATGCTTTCTAGGAGATGAGGATAAAACAGGGATTTACTTCAAAGGCAAATGAAATAACAAAGAACACTCATAGAAGCACAAATATTAATGTGGAGCCACAGGTTATAGAATATATTTCAAACCCATCAAAGTTCAAGGAAGATCTGAAGTAGCAAATACTTGAAGTGAAAGCAACAGGAGAAACGGTATTGAAAATCCATAGAAATGTTGTAAATGGTGGGAAAGAAGATATTGGAGCCCTGAAAAAGAAGAACAATCAATGAAATCAAGGAAAGTATTAATAAGGGTAAAGACAGCAATCCTCAAAATGGAAAGTATAAAGGAAAGCGGAAGACCTAATTCTGATGTACTCTAAAAACTTGATATAGCAGCAATAGAAAATTTAATCCTGATAATCCTGACTTACTGGAAAACGCGGCAGGCAAGGCTTGACGAGCTGGCAGAAGATGGAAAGACAATAGGGCTTTTCATGCGATAAAACTACCAACATCTCTTTGTAAATGAGAATCTGACAGATGATGCAGAACATGTGCCCAGTAGCAAGGGAATGGAAAACTATCAGAAGACCTGAAAACTGAAAAGGGCAAAGCAAATGATGAAGGACAAGTGAAGTCAACAGTAGCAGGAGAACTGGCTTATGATGATATGATGAAAAGAGCTAGGGAGGGCAAGACTGGAAGCATAAGTACGAGTGGAACTTGATGAAGCTGTTATGGATACTAATAGTGAGGTTTCTGCTGATGACCTTGAAACTAGGAAGACTAAAGTAATGCTGGTATTTCCGAGAACTGTAAGAATAAAAATGAAAAACGAAGAAGAATAAGAAGAGAGGAATTAAATTCAGTTGGTTATGCTAGACAACAGATAGATAAAGAAGAGACATAAAAAATACAGTAGGGCAAAATTTATTAGAACGTAAGTATAGCGGTAAATTCTATTATGGAATGTATGCTTTTTATAATGCAAAACGATAGAAAAATTTGAAAAAGAGGTTAATCAAAAAGGAGTACAACTAAAAACATTGTCTCTGCAAATGCTCAAGAAAGTGAACAAAAATTTCTTGAGCACATGAATGAAATAAACTCTAGTGATATTATAAATATGGAGCCTGAACACCTCAAAAATTGGAGCTAAAAGTCGGAACACAAGCATTTTTTCTGGTCAAATCAAAACGTAAAAATAGGTAATGGAAGCAATAAAGTATCCAATGAAACAGTGGCAAAAGCAGCAAGCTCTACAATTGGTCAAGCAGTGTAGCGGATATTACAAATTGGTACCAACAGGAAGATAAGCGAAATATGAAAATGATAATCCGCACGTTCAAAAACAAGTAAAAGCTAAGCAAAGGAAGTACGGAAAGAAGAACAAGAGAATCTAAGGATAAAGATTATTATGCTAGAGTTGATGGAAAAACAAGATCAGTAACTGTTGAAGAAAGTAATAGGACCTAAAGTGGTATGAAGTATTTACGAGATGTTATATAACCATTACAATCAGGAAATACTCTTCAATGCAGTGAAAATCAGCTATTAAGTGGAGATTAAGGAGCATTTAAAAATACAGTAACAGGAGTAGGAAATTTATTTAGTCCATTTTACACTGGGAATGAGTTCATGGGCTGAGACAAATTATGCTAGATTTAAACCAGAAGAAGTGCAGTACTACGGAACAGAGAGAAGAGGTACTGAAACGTAAACAAACTGAAAATTTATTAGTTTCAACACCTATAGATATGGCAGTAGGACATGTAACTTCTAAGATATCCGTAAAAAAAATTATTCCTACTAAATCTAAAAATCCTGTTACACAGATGACAGCCGCAGAAAGCAGAGCCTGCATACAGGAAGCAATACTTTTTGAAGAGGGGGCTGATGGAGTATTCTGAGTTCCTATAGTGACAAAAACCTTCAAAAAGTGTATCTAGGGGACTACCGCATAATACAACTTCCAGCACAACAGAAGTTACAGGCCATACAAGAAATGTTGAAAGAATTGCACAGACAGCAGGGAATACAGCTAAAAATTTAAAAGCTCCTGTCATAGAATACAAAGTTCCTTCCAAACCAAATACTGTTGAAAAAATAACAACAAATATAGAGATAACTGGTTCAAAAGGCAAAAATGTTGAAATCATAAAAATAGATGGGAACACTACCATAATATAGAAAAACATATACCAGACATACCGCCAGCATACATAATCGACGATATGGCAAAAGGCGGAATGGGAAGAACTTCAGGAATAGGAAGTGGAAGTTATTTTGAAAGTTATCGTGGTGGAAAAACTTCTGGTAGTAAAGAGAGTGGTTATAGAGGCAATGATGAAGGGTATAAGTTTAATGGAAATAGTGGTTCTAGTGGTAATGGTAATAGTTCTAATTCTAGTAAAAATCAAGATTCATACTATGAAGGACGAAAAATTTATACTGAAAGTGAATTAAATCAATTAGGAAGAGGAAGCAATGCTACTCCTAACAGAGGAGTTGAGTATATATTTGAAACCCCTGCAGGAAAGCCTAAAGCACAAGAATTTCAGTGGGGAACAGCGGGAAGTATGATGCAGCAGACCCCAGATGGACCGAAAAATATAATTCCGGCTTTAAGATATGACAATAGAAACCCCAGAGGAATGAACTTCATAAAATTTGATGGAATCAGAGTAGAGAATGGTACAACTTATTTGATTGACGCAAAGAGAAATATTCCTTTTTGGATTCCAAAAGCAATGGAAGGCTACAAAAATACATTTGAAAGAATAAAAAAAGCTAAACTTCAAAACCCAGAAATTAAAGTGATATATGAATTTCCAAAGGAAGAGGCAAAGACCAAATTTACTGACTGGCTGGATAGAAATCCAAAATATCAAAATATAATAGATGAAATCAGGATTAGACCAGAAAAATAAAGTTGAAAGGATATTTAAATTTATGCAAAATAGAGAAAAAAGCATTAGAATGTATAGAAAAATCAATAAAAATGAATCAATAGAAGAAAGACATAAGAAAGTTATGAAAGGATTGTCAGAACTGGAAGCACCTTTAGGATTGAAAGATAGTGAGATTCCAGAAGTACCGGATTTCGGTGTAGAAATAAGAGCACATTATCGTACAAAAAATTCTAAAACAAAAGGAGTTTCGATATCAGGAGATTATATATGGAGAGATGAAAGTTCAGAGAAAGAAAGATGGGATTCTCTGGAGTATGATTTTAAAATAACATACAAGCTGATAGACTATAAGAAAATAATATATGATGATCTTCCAAAGGTTATAAATATTTTTGATCCTTATGTTGCTGATTTATATGTAGCTTATAATGGTGCTTATGAGGAAGGAAGAACTCCGGAAACAAGAACGTATGGAGAAAGTATAAATCCTGAATTTTTAAAACTGAAGGAGAAAAATTGTAATATAGGAATTCTGGAAGATGTATTATTTACATTATCTCCGGTGATGTATTTCAATGAAGAAAGTTATAATAAGCTAATAAAAGTACCAAAGGAAAAGTTATTGGAAAGACTTAAGGGAAAAGCGAAGGAAGTTCTGTTACTTGAAAAGGGTATATATATTATCTTTAATGACAAGGCGGTTATTACTTATGAAGAATTTGTGGAAATGAACAATACGTTTAAGCCGTGTATTAGGACTAAATTAACTTAATATCAGAATTGGAGTGTAGCAAAAATCTTGGATAAGTAATTTGAAGACTAGTTTTCTATTTTTAAATAATCTGTTGTAAAAGATAGTGATTATTTTTAATATTACATATAATTTGAATTTTTAAAACAACTTTTTACCTTAATAAATTTCAAAAATATTTGTTTAATTTTTAAATTAGTTCCTTTTTATTATACCTTTTTATATATATCTTTATATTATACTTTTTAGGTACTCGCAAATAGCGATGAATAAAGGAGTTGAATATGTTAAAAAACAACTTTTTGGGAGAATAAAAACTACCTTTCGGGAATTTAAAAACTACTTTTTCGGGAAAAATAAAGACAACTTTTTGGGAGTATTTTTTTAACAATAAAAACACCAATTTTAAATACGGTTGTTAAAATATGTTTTTATATGATATAATGGCTATGATTGGAGATGATGTCAAATTGAATGAAATTGTAAAATATAAAAATGATTTTAATAATCAGGAGCTAGAAAATTTACAGCTGAAGAATTAAATTTATTAATGACAATTCTTCATAAAGTAAGTAGGATAATGGGACTCAAAATTTTGAATTTTTCATTTAATGAGTTAAAAAGACTTATAAGGCTTGGAAAAAAATATGACAATAAAAAGAATTTTCAAAAACAATAATGAATGTTAATAAAAAGCTGCTTGCATTAAATTATACTTTTCAAACAGAAGAGCTTATAATTCAATTTGCTCTTTTTCAGGAATTTGTAATAAATACTAAAACACAAAATTTAACAATTGCAGTAAGTGAAAGGTTTAAATTTTTTTACTAAATGAGTTTGAACCTGGCAATTGGACAAGATTTGAACTGGAAGAATTTGTTAGATTAAAGTCAAGTTACACCAAAGAGTTTTACAGAAGAATGAAACAGTTCAGAAGTACGGGCTTTTGGAGCGTTAATTTGGATGAGTTCAAAAGGTTAATGGACATTCCTGTAAATTATCGAATGTGTGATATTGATGTAAAAGTCTTAAAGCCAATACAAAAGGAACTTAAAGAAAAATATGGATTAAAAATTCAGAGAAAACATATAATACGAAGGAAGAGGGACGTCCTGACGTCGAGCTTCATTTTTACATTCCTGAAAGAAGAACCACAGTCCAGAGAAATTAAGGAAGAGAAAAAAGAAATTAAAACACCTGCCGACTTTTTCATTCACAGAAAGGTCAGAATGATGGATGGAGTAACTGGAATGTTTAACACCTTGACAATAAAGTCAATAAATGAACAGAAGAATGGAATGGTAGTTGTTAAAATTCAGAATGTTGATGATTTTTACGAACAGGAGTTTTCTTTTAACAGCATGGAACATTTTGAGAACTGGTTCAGGAAATATGTGATATAAGAAGTTCAAAAATGCCAAATATTTGCATTTTTGGGACACTTTCAATATAAAAGAGAGATTAAAACCTCTTTTTATTTTTATAAACACCGCCTCTACTTTCTATTTTCACAACTTTTAGAACTTTAATTTCTTTTCTACCAAAAACAGCTCTGTATTGTCCTATCCTAAGTCTATATACATTCTTGTATCCTTGCATAGCTACAATATCAAAAGATGAAGCTCTTAAATTAGAATTTTTAGAAAGTTCTTTAAAGGCTTTGAAAAATTTTAAGCCTATATCTTTATTCTTTTTTATAAACTTCTCAACATCAGTTGTATAAGTAATTCTATATGATGTCTTCGAGGCTTAACTCCTTTCCAGTTTCTTCCAGATCAAGAGTTTTTCAAAATTTCAGTAAGTTCAGCCTCTCTCTTCATCCTGAAGCAAAGGGATAATTAGCACGCAGGAAATCAGATAAATCCAATTTTTCCTGTTCCTCAACATATTTCATTGTTGCTTTTCTAACTAACTCTGAAAAACTAATACCGACTTTTTTTGCAAAACTGCTTAGAACATAAAAAGTCATCCGAATTTATTAAGATATTTTTTTCTTAAATAGTTGTTTTTGTTTATAACTCATTTTTAATTTTTCATAATTTCTATCCTTCTTTTCTTTTTATTTGTTCATCATTTTCATTTTTATCTTCTTCTTAGTTTTTTTATTTGCTTTTTTAATTTCTTTCATTCATAAATAAATTCACATTAATTTTTCAGTTTATATAATTGAAAAACAACAAAGAAAAAATATCTTATACACATTATATACGATGTGTATTATAAAGTCAAGAATTATTTTTCAGTTAAAAATCTAATTTATAATATAGAACTAAAATAAGCCCATATTAGCCTCCATAACGAAAATTTTTGCATCAGGCAAAGTTTTTATACCAAAAACGATTTAACGAACGCTACGGGAGCTAATATGACGCAATATGAACTTTAATTTTTATCATCATCAATTTTTATTTTATAATTCAAGAAATTTATCCTGATTTTTCTAATATATTTTTTAATCAAAAAGAGCTTGTGCAAACTTTTTAGAAGAAAAACTCCCAATAATCTGTACATAAGACTCAAATATTTTTATTTTTATTCAATTAAATAATATTTTTAAAAATGAGTTGAAGTGAAATTTCTTAAACTGCCCATCCACCTCCAAAAACTGGGCTCTCATTTTCTACGCTAATCAAATGTTACCCCATCAAAAATCAAGTTTTTATAAAAATTTTTCCAATAAACTTTCGAAAATTCAAATTTTGGAAAGCACGCTTCAAGTTTCTCGAAAATTAAAAATTTTTAGAAACTTATCAGTGATTTTCAGCACATAAAATTTTTGAAAAATGACTTTCGTTTTAGCACTCCAAAAACTCATTTCATTCGTGAAAATAAAGTTAGATTCTCAAATTTAAAAGATCATATTTTGCATAAATTTCTACAAATTTTTGTGCAAAAATCTTCATAAAGAGAATTTTTAAAGATAAATTTTTATGTATTATTGAACTTTAAATATAATATTTTTTAAATCAATTTTTGTACAAACAGCAAAAAATAATTTCAATTTTACTAAAATATATCTCAAATTTTTAGTAAATTATAGTTAAAAATCTTAATCATAATTACACCTATAGACAAAATTTCTTTTAAAAATAACAAAAAGAGAACTAAAAAATTCTCCTTTTTATGTAATTATGCTTTTTATTTTACAATATTTTAGAAAAAAGTATGATATTTTTCCTAAAATTTACAATTTGTGCAAATAATTTTAACCATAAAAATTCAAAGTGTTATTCAGTTTTAATAATTATTCCTCATTTTCAATCAATTTTCAAACTCTCTAGTTGTTTCAGTTCGTTCAATTCTCTTAACAACTTCATCATCAAATTCAATTTCAATGTCAAAAATATCTCTATCATATTCAAGATTATTTTCCCCATCATCTACATTTTCATCTTCAAAAAATTCGTCAGTCATAATTGAAATTCCCGCCTATCTTTAGTTTTTAATCAAGATAACTGTTCCTGTAATATTTATAATACGAGGATCTGCTTATTTGCATAAACCTGCAAAAACTTTTTACACTTATTTCCTTATTTCGTACTCGTTTTAACATATCCTGTTCCTCTTTTGAAAGATTTAAAACTTTGACTGGCCGTCCAATTACATTTCCAGTTTTCCTGCTGTATCTTTTCCCAGATTTTCCAAGTGGCATATTTTTAATTCCGTCATTTATTCTTTCAATCAAAATGCTTCGCTCTCTTTCAGCCAAATATATCAGGAGAGGAATCACAACAACATTTACAATTTCATCCTTTCTGTCATTCACATTATGATTTAAAAGTTCCTGATTGATTACAGCAATATTAACTTTCATATCCTTAAGCTTTGTATAAAGCTCAGTAACTTCTGTAAAATTACGCCCAAGCCTGTCAATGTCTGTAACAACAAACGTATCATTTTCCCGAATTTTTGACAAAATTTTCTGCAGTTCAGCCCTCTTCATATTTTTTCCGCTCTGTATATCACAATAAACTTCATCACAGCCAGCATTTTCAAGCGATGCTATCTGCCTTGTCAAATCCTGCTTTGCCGTGCTTACTCTTGCATATCCAAATTTCATTTAGACAACCCCTTTACAAAAATGTCTACTAAAATGTATTTTAATTTAGTATACATCATTTTGCTTATTATACCCTTAAATTCAGTATAGTTTTAAGCGTGTATTAAAACATCTGTTTTGATAAACAGATGTAATTCTTTATTGTTACATTTGACTTAATAATACGTTCATTTATTCATTTAAAAAAATATCTTGACAAACCAAAGTAAATAAGGTAAAATACTTTTATAAATGGAATGCTCTATACAAGTTATTTATAACGCAGGTATAGAACTCAAGACGGCTCTCATAGAAATATGAGAGTTTTTATAGGAGGAAAAATTGGATAAACCTTTTTAAAACGTTTTTCAGAGCAAGTTAATATATTAAATGGCAGAATGAAAACGACCAAAATACTATTTATTATTTAATGAGAAACAACTATTATTCTATCATAAATTTCTACAAAGATCCTTTTTAGTAATAAATCGAAGAAAAGAAATTTATAGGGATGGTACTCATTTTAATGATATAAAGTCTCTGTATGAATTTGATAGAGATTTAAGAACTTTATTTTTCAATTATCTCACTCAGATGAAAGATTATTTTAAAACATGATAGCTTATTATTTTTCAGAATACCATAATCCAAACTAAAATAGAAACTTATTTGGATGACAATAATTACTTTAAAAGAAAAACAAGAAGAACAATCACAGATGTAATAAATACTCTTACAAATATACAATACTTTGCCAATTATCTCTCATTATCACAAAACTGGAAAAGATAACATTCCTTTTTGGGTTGTCATACATTCATTACTTTCGGAGAATTAAGTAAACTTTATTCAATTTTAATCAACGATGTAAAGGACAACATTGTTAGTTGTTGTCAAAATCTCTTTGAAACTGAATATGGAACTCATTTTAACAATAGATAAACTCTTTATAGGTACATTTCTAAAATCTTGTTCAAGATTTAGAAATGCTGCAGGGACTATAATGAGAGATTTTTATAATTATACCATTAAAGAATTTTTAAATTTATCAAATACTTCTGGAATAACAAATAATAATAAAGTTATTCTCCATTTATGAAGGATTAAAATTTTTCTTACCAAAAAGAAGAATATAAAAATTAACATCTAACTTAAAAATATTGGTAACTAATTTAGAAAAACTTAAATACAGACTGGGATATGAAAGATTTAAAATACAATCCTCTTTTCTATAAACAATATTTTAAAAAGCTAATGGATTTTCCTGATAATTGGCATAAATAAAAGGATTTTTAAAATATTTAAATAGAAGAAATATTTACAAATAAAAAGGACTTCAAGTCCTTTTTATTGAAACATTATAAATTCTATCATATTGAGAACT
>BNJU01002344.1_pt1 | contig 18525 bp, 25 predicted proteins | sample 8539281 | NCBI WGS metagenome assembly BNJU01 (sample SAMD00202456, study PRJDB9452) | human saliva metagenome | isolation source: human saliva | place: Japan
AATAACCTCTATTTTGGCGCTCTAAAATTACTTGGGGTTGGGGTACCAATGAGAAATCTTGGGTGCCTTTTTGATACTTCTTCAGAAAAAACTTGGGGTACCTTCAAAATAAAAATCCTCTCATGTTATTATCTTTTGCTATGAAAGAAATGTCTTGAGAGGAGGCCATAAATGGCTATTGATTATATTATCACTCTGCTCTGAACTTGTCCCAAGATCAAGTTCAAAGTCTATCTACATCTCGCATCCAGGATACCTTGAATATTTATCTTCTACTGACAAATAAACATCCTATTTGCCCTTACTGTGGTGCTGATACATCTAGTAAAGGACTTCTAACATATACGTTCAAAACGCAGAGACATCGCTGGTCTAAAACAATTGTCAATTGGAAACGTAGACGGTATAAGTGTCGTGACTGTCATCGCACTTTTTAGTGAAGACAATATCTTTACCCTGATGGTATGCACTCCACCTTCTCTATGGTCGATCAAATCATGAAAGACCTAGGGTGATATTCCATTAACCTAAAGACAATTGCACTAGTACACTGATCTATTCCTACGGTAGAACTCTATGCCGATAGTTACTTGAGAATTCAAGGCAGTTCTTACCTGAGTATCTAGGAATTGATGAACTATATTCTGACATGGCATTAAAAATAGTTCTTACTTATGTGTCATGGTCGATAATAAAGCTCGTGTTCTAAACGAGGTCATACAGTCTCGTTCAAAAGGGAACTCAGTACTTACTTTGAAAACATCCCAATAAGTGAGAGACGAAAGTGAAGATTGTGACTATGGATATGTGGCAGCCATACAAAGATGTTGTAAAAAGAAATATCTGCCCAATGCCATCGTCAAGCTGTAGATCCTTTCCATGTCATCGAGCATCTTACATCTGGATTCTCACGTCTACGTATCGATATCATGAATCGTTACGAAAAAGGAAGTAGGGCTTATTATCTTCTTTAAAACATGGCATAAATTACTGGAAACTGACTACGACTTAGATAACGAGGCTGAAATATAACAGTTTCTTTAGACAGAAATTAAATTATCGAAATCTGTATGATCAGTTATTGAGATTGATCCAGTCTCAACGCTTGCCTATCACTTAAAAAGAATTATTTCGTAACTTCAATAGAACTGCTATTTATCCATCTTGCATAAATGAAATTACTTCCATACTAGATGCGTTTATTTCAGCCGATATACCTGCGTACAAAGACTTTTTGACATCTATCACAAACTGGAAAGAAAGTATCTCAACTCGTTTAGAAGACCGTATGATGACAGAAAACAATCGAATGCACTATCAGAATATATGAATAGTAGATTACGTGTACTGATCAATGTTTCTAATGGTCTTTCAAACTTCCTAGATTCCGTGCCAGAGCACTCTATGCGTTAAACAGAAAAACTATATTACACAATTACGGATCACCTTCAATCTAACAAAAGGATTGGAAAGAAACTGAGTTCATACAAAAATAATCGCCAATAAAATATTTCTTTCTTAGCACTATATAAAGGTAGAAATCGTAGACAAGAGACATTATTCTCATCTACAATTTCTACCTTTTTACTATGTAATTTTAAAGCGGATTTTTCTAAAACCCCAAGTTATTTTACATTAGGTCTATTTTAATGACTCTAAATACCGGTTGGCATCTAAACGAGAGCGAAAGATATGAATATCCTTTTTCCTTGTATTTTGAAAGAAGATTTAAAACTTCCGGGTCTATCTTCCTTCTCATAATTTTGACAAATTTAATCAGGGTCTTCATCAACTTCATCTTCTACCCATGGCATGTCAGTACGAACCTTGCCAACCGGTCCATAGATTCCTTGTATACATATATCCACTGGATAATCTAAGAAGAATACAGTATCACATGCTTGCATACGCATTTCCATGGAAGAACCATAGTTACTAGTCAATAATCCACATATCTTTTTGAGTCACTTCTCTAACACGTTTCAAGAATACCGTCTTTTCGACCGTTGTTTTATCCATTCCAATTTAACTGATCCAAGTGAAAAAGTGGAATCCCCTGTACATGCATGCAGATGTCTTGCAAATGTACTTTTACCACTACCACAACATCCAATCACAATTACTTTCTTCATCTTACCTACTAATCTTTATCCTTATAATAACATAATAAGTCAATTGGACCATAAACGCATGATTCAACCCCTATGTTCCTTTCCCTCATACACAAAGCCTAGCTTTTCAATTAATTTCAGAGAGGCTTTGTTGTAGGAAAACAGGATACACTAAACATCTGTACCAGATTATGTTCAAAAATACAGTTTCATCACTGCTTGTACTGCTTCGTATGTATATCCTCTTCTACGATAGTTCGGATTCATCACAAATCCTAGTTCATACGATGAAACTGCTCTATCGTCATCTTGAAGATTAATCATTCCTATCATCTTTTTGATTTTCCTTCAAGATGATACTAAACCACTGTTGCCGACATAGTATTTCCATCAAAGCTAGAATACTGTTGATCTTGCGACTTACTCATGATAACCACCATCATCTAAACTTGTCTGCTCATCCGACATGATTTCAAATAAATCATCTTTATCAGAGAATTCAAACTGGCGTAGAATTAAACGTTCCGTTTCAATCCTCTCCATATTAATTCCCTTTCGTGCTTTCATAGCCCGTTTCAAAAGCTGAATACACCAGTATTAATTTTAAAATTCACGTTGAATTTGCGTTGGCTTGTGCCTTCTTTATTTTCTCTTTCCATCAGTGCTTTCCCACGCGAGGTAATGTTGGCATTTGGCAGTTCTTTCTCCAGTTGACGTATATCAAAAGAAGAAACCATCGCATTTTTCAATCAGATACTGATAACCATCTTGTAATTCTTTTTCACTAATGCCCCCATTTAACCTGTTGAAAGATTACACCTTCTTTGAGTTGGTTAATCATATCCATCAGAAAACAAAGACGAAAACGAGAGACTGGTGGTTTCTCACATTCATCAGGAATTACCCATCTGCCTCTTTCATCCTTCTCTGCTAACGGAATCACACCATCCGCACACAACTTCGTCACTGTCTTTACAGAACATCCCCATTTTTGAGCAGCTTGTTTTGTGTTCATACTAAACTCTCCTGTATATTCAAATTATAGCATTTCCCAGGAAAACAAAAGATACGCTCTCGAGTATCTTAAGTAAGATATTATTTTAGCTTCAGGAAGAGCTACAAGATTCTTTGTAGTGCCTGTAGTTAGAATCTCATTGAAGTTATCCATTGAGTATTCAATCATATTTGCTAAAGCTTCATCTGTATTAGAACCAATATGTGGTGTTACCAATACCTTTGGATACATCTGTACTAGTTCACGAACAGTAGGATCAGAAATCTCTGCAGCACTAGCTAACTTCTTGAAGAAGAATGATGTTTCGTTAGCGAATACGTCTGTTCCATATCCATCTAACTACCAGACTTAAGAGCAGCTAAGATTGCTTCGTTATCCTGTAATTCACCACGAGCAGTATTTAGAAGATTGAACCATCCTTCATCTTACTGAAGAATTCAGCGTTAGCCATCTTATCATTCTTGCCAGGGAAGTAAGGAACGTGCAAGCTTACGATATCAGACTGTGCAAGTAATTCATCAAGAGTTACATAGTCAAGTACTTCTCTGCATGCATCATTTTCATACACATCATAGCCAATAACCTTAGCACCTAAGCCCTTATACATCTTAGCTTCTGTGAAACCAATTCTACCTGTACCGATGATACCTACTGTACAGTTACGGATTTTCCTTAGAGAAATATGTTGGTGAAACAACAAAGTCACCAGCAGCAGTTGCGCTAGTAGCAGCAGCTGTATGACGTAACATCATACCTAATGTTAAGGATAATTCAGCGATAGCATTTGGAGAATATCCAGGAACACGGGCAACGATTAGACCTAAATCCGCAGCAGCCTGTAAATCAATATGGTTGAAACCTACAGTACGTGTAAATACATACTTGATTCCATATTCCTTTAACTTCTCTAAGTTCTGACGATCCGCAACACAGTTACCACGTAATAAGACTGCGTCAGCACCTTCACACTCAGTGATATTCTCATGAGTTGTTAAACCCTCAACAAGTTTTAAGTCATAGTTATACTTATTATACTTGTGGAAAAACTCTACTTCATTTGGACGAACACCATAACATACTACTTTAAATGACATAATTTTACTCCTTCTGTTTATTATTTATGAAAGCGGGATATTTATCCCTTTATTATATACTATTCTTAATTAAAGATTCCTAAATGTCCAATTAATTCAACGATAACGATCCAAATAGGAGCCATAATAACGGCTGCTAATGTCGCAATCAATGAAGTGTTAGACGCAATGAGCACCCTTATCAAAACGAGATTGCAGAAGCCGCAACTGTTGCTGGAGGTGTAGCCATCATAATAACTGTTGTACCTAAAGAAACAAGGTTAACTGGTAAGATATGAGTTACTGTTAAGATTGCTAATACAACGATGTTGAATGCAGGGGATAATCAATAACTTAATAAATGTATAATACAATGCCTTCTTGTCTGTCATCGCATCCTTGAAAGCTTTACTGAACCAAGTGTAGAACCAATTGCTAACCAAGCAAGTGGAGAAGATAAACCAGCCAAGTAAGTTAAAATCTGGTGATCTGTGGAGATGTAAGGTCTAAACGCATGAATGAAACTGACTTATTCACCATTTCACCTGATGTCGCATCCTAACAGCCTACAGTAACCTGTGGTAAATATAGCTTATGCTAACCACAAGAATAGACCTAAGAATGTAGCAATAACGATTGGATTTAAGAACATAGACTTGATGTTCTTAGATGTCATCTTTAATCCACTCATCTTGATATATCCATAAGAATATAAGAAGATTCTGTAACCAATGTTGAAGATAGAAGCATATAACGCACCTTCTGCACCATAGATTGCACTTACGATAGAATTCCAAAGAATGTTGTAGAACCAAAGATACTTAATACACGTAAAGCATCCTGTTCATCACCTTCAAACTTCGCATAGAGCGGAATTGTTAAGAAGATGAGTAAGATGTAGATTACGATACCCCAGATTAATACATTTAAACCTTGTGTAAATGTTTCTGGTTTGATTGGCGCCATAAATGACTTAAATGCCAATGCTGCAATTGATACTGAAAGTACAACCTGTGTTAATACTTTCGCTGTGCGATCATCGAATACCTTCTTGCGACGCATAACATAACCTAATAGGATAATAGCTACGCTAGAAATAATAGCCGAATTGATCTTTTCGTTTGATAATGTCTTTACAAAGATATCAAAAAAATTCATGTAATAGTCCCTCTTTCAAAAATATATTTCAATATTTAGCGACTTAGTATAGCAAACCTCGACTTTCATTTCAATCCCTCATGTAAAGTTGAATATCACACAATCTAATAACTAATATTTTATGATTGTTTTCATACATTGTAACCATGCATGCATATAAAAACCCATTCTTTGTATCAGAATGGGATAATTTCTAAGCTTTATAGTACCTTGCCGCACTGGGACATATTCATCTTTCATGATTGTCTTGAAATCTTGTCATGGAAGAATCGATATTTTCCCTTTATCCATCAATGCCATAATTAGCGAAAGAACACTACTAATTGCACTTACGATATAAATGATACGACTGATATCTTCAGCCATAAAGATGCCAAAGAAGATTCCACTCAGAATAACACCAAAGGCATCATAGAATAAACCCTTCGCATAAAACAGAACCCTACGAAGTAACGTAACGCAAAAGTCTTTTCATGTAGCTGGTTTACCATCTTCACGCACAACTTTAATCTGCATTACCTTCTGCATCATTGTTGAACCACCTGTAATCTTGGCAGGTACAAAAGACAAAAGTAGAAACCCATGTGCAATAAGCACACTGAACAATAACACAAGAATCTGTGTTGGTTTGGATACCTTCAAAACCCGTTTGAGAATCTGAATATTTCCATTATTCATCAATCCATATACAATCCCCGTCACAAATGGTGACAAACGATTTGTAATAATAAAATCGATAACAAACGCAAATCCTCTTCTTGCAAGAAAAAGCATTTTGATTATTTTGTGTAGTTTTCTGTTGTTTTCTTTCTTAGTTGCTTATTTTTACTCATGCTTATAGTCCTTCCGCAAATAAGATCTCCTCTTCCGCGATGATCTTAAGTGTTTCAATACTCATTAACTGATCTTCCGCATGACTAACAATAGATTCACACTGATGTTCTCACCATTTGCTTCTTGTGTAATCAGTTCCGCATGAGCTTGGTGTGCTTTATGAAAAACTCCTCTGCCTCCTGCATACCTTTCTTTGCTTCTTCACATTTTTTCTCTTCTGCATGACGATATGCATTCAAAGAGAATTTCTTGCTTCTCCTACCGACGCAATAATTTTAAAAACAGATTAACTCTAAAGCCTTCCATTTTACTTACCTCAATTCCTGTACGATACTTTTTACCTTTTCCAAACTAACACAATCATAGTCATCACTTTCGTGATAGGCATAACTCACATTTCCAACTGTTGTAGTAGGGATCTTTACACCATTCCTTACAGCTACCATGGAATTGATGAATCCTGTTTGTTCTTTTAACGCTCTAATATTATTCGCATTGATTCCACTACCCGCAAGTAGTTCAATCTGATCACCAAATTCACTCTGTAATTTTTACAGTACTGAATGCTCCTGCATTGCAGTTAGGTTGTAACCCACTTGTTAGATACGATCAACACCACAATCAATTAGTTGTTTGATTGCATGCATAGGATCATCCACACAATCAAATGCACGATGGAACACTGCTTCCTTTTTCGATACTGATGGATTAACTCAACCATCTTTTTTGTTTCATGTACATTGATTGTCGCATCAGAATTTAGAAAAACCAAAAGAAATTCCATCTGCTCCATTTCTCTAATAAGATTTTAGCATCTTCAAACATCGTCTCTATTTCGACATCATCATAACAAAATCCAGCTGCACGGGGTACTATCCATGCAGATAACCTTAGAGTGATGTCTTTTCTTTTACTAAAGTTTTAACATCGCAAGACTAGGTGTTAATCCACCAAGATGTAAAGCACTATTTAATTCAACACGGTCTGCACCACCAAGTTGCGCATTGATACAATCCTGCACACTTCCAGCACATACTTCAAATAAATCTGTTTTCATTCTTGAAATCGGTGCCATCCTTTCTTGCATGTATTGGTCCATCCATCTTGACTAGCAGCTGTAATCACCGTCTTACCATCGATACAATTTGCGAGATATACTTTCGCTTCTTCGTTTTCACGATATATCACAAACGAGAAGTTTTTGAATATTCGTAGCACAACCGTAATTACCATCTTTATCAATCGCCACAACACTAAGATCACCTGCAAAGCCGCGGCTCTTTTTTAGTTTCGCATCTAACTCATCTACTGTTCTTTGGCAAGCTTCTTGTGGGTCCCATTCCTTCTTTCATCTTACGAACGATTTCATAAAGAGATACATCCCTTCATTAAATCTTCGCCAAGACCTGTTGCAGTAGCTCCACCAACTTCAGAGTCAGCATGAAACCACCACCAACGATAGGAGAGTCTCCAATACGTCCCAGCCTTTCTTCATAAATAAACCACTCGTAGAAGTTCCTGCAACAATCTTTCCTGCACTATCCAGTGCAACTTCACCAACAGTATCATGGCCATCATATGGTTTTAGCTCCTGCTCGCGAACTTCTTTGACACGTTTACGATAATGTTGCTTGGCTCTATCTGTTAACATTGTCTTTCTTTCAAAAGCCTTTTTTGCTGCATACTTTTCAGCACCCTCTGCGACAAGTACACAATTGACAGTATCTTTTCGATAACTCTTTGGCAATGAAATCGGATTTGCAAAAATCCTTTAATACCAGCTCAGCACCCATCGCCATTGTATTTCCATCCATATATCCTGCATCAAGTTCAACAATCATCTCTTCATTTGGTAAACCACCATATCCAACTGATTTATAGTATGGAAAATCCTCTACACAGCGTGTGCATGTTCAACTGCTTCCCCCTGCTCTTTACCTTCTTTTTAATAAGTTACCTGCTTCCTGTACACCTTCCAGTGCCATTCGCCAAGTCGCAATTATCGCCCACATTCAAACATCCTCCTAGTCTATCGGTTTCCGATAGAAAACCACCATAGAAATCATCAGTTCTATAAACATTTATGATTGCACGAGGATCAACACTTAATATCAGATGTGCAATCTCCTTCACCTCTAATGTCGAAACAACAGTATTCAACATGTAATTCTTTTTGATGAGAATATCCTCCATAGCTTTCCCAAACCGAAATACCATGACGATACTTCTTTGTATAGCAGCTATAATTTCTTCAGGCATCTTACTTGTTATCTGTATCGTACTACGGTCATATCTTCGATACAGACTTTTCAATAACTTTGGTCGATACAAACTGCATAATAATAGAATATCCCTGCACGCTCCCATCCGACACAAAACCAAAGATACATAACAAGATACAGTTATATACAAAACATATGTCCAAATACTCTTACCTAGTCTTATTCGAAACATATAATGCAATAAAATCTGTACCACCTGTACTTGCATTACCTACTAACGCAGCCACAATTCCTAAAGCCCGTATACCGCACCACCAATAACGATGTTTAACATGATATCATCAAACAAAATATCAAATTGAAATACAGTTAAGAATATTGACACACATGCAAATTGCAATGATGATAGTATAGTAAACTTTGTTGAAATAGACTTACCACAGAGTATCGCTACTGGTAGATTCAGTAATACTATCATTAGCGCAACTGGTATTTGTATTTGATGTTGACTGCCTATCACATTTGATTAATATTGCAAGACCCGTAAATCCCACTCGACAACAATCCAGCAGGTCTTAAAAAACTTTTAAGGCATAAGTTTGCAACAAAGCCGAAAAAGATGACACAGAGAATACTGAATAATAAACGGATCGATTGTTTCTGCTTAAAATCGATGAGTTTCTCTTTCATTCCATCCCTCTTTTTCTATTACTATTTTTAATCAAATTATCAGTTAGATTCCTATGTTTTGTTTTTCCTACTATTAGGAAAATATTATTCTACACTACGAAGGTGATTATCATGAATAAACGACAGAAAAAGATTCTTCACATTCTGCGTGAAGAAAACAAATGGTTCACTGCAAATGAACTCGCTAAATTATTATCTGTATCTAATCGTACGATTCGTTCTGATATTGATACAATCAATAAAGTTTATTCTGAGAAGCTAATACCTCAAATCTTCGAAAGTGGATATGCACTCATCCCTGAAAACTATAAACAATTTCAATCAGAAACGACAGAAACTTATTGCAGAGTTCCTCGAAAGAAATTTATATATTTCTAAAAGTCACTTCTCTTATCACGTGATTCTATCTATATTCCTGATTTATTAGAACAGTTATGCATCTCTGAATACACTCTCGATGCACATCTCAAAGAGATTCGTAAACAATTAGCAAATTATCAAAATCTCAAACTCAGAAATCATCAAACCATCTCGTCCTATTAGGGCTCTGAAAATGAACTACGTAAATTATACAAACATCTTCTCATGGACGAGACCAAGCAGAAATTTCTTAAATATCAACGAGCTAGCAAAATCTATATCAAAACTTTGATTTACTCAGATGTAAAAGCGAGTTGGAAAACTTACTGCAAGAACACAACTATGTAATTAACGCAAATGCATTACCATCCATTCTATTACACATCAGTATTTCCATCGATCGTATTCTCAGTGGAAAATACATTGAATCAACATACACAAGTTCCAAGATACACGATGCGATCGAATATAAAGATTGCCAAGAATTCTACGAACGATCTGCAATCTTATACCAAGCACATGTTCATTGAAAAGTGAAGTTAATATCCTTGCATTATTACTGATGGAAACAATCCCTGCTCAAATCAGTGATACAGAAATCTCCAACTATATGCCAGATGGATTACTCTGCAGTGATATCGTCAATGAGTTGATTGCGTTTATATACGGTCATCATGGTATCGACTTCTCTAAAGATGATGACTTTTAAAGCTCGGGCTTTAACACTCCATCTCCAATCGTTAATTGAGCGCAGTATTAGTCAAACCCACACAACCAACTTATACCTGCAAGAAATTAAACGTAAGTTTCCATTAATTTTTGAGGTGGGCGTAAGTACTGCAACCTTCCTTGCAAATAGACTACACATCAATATCAATGAAGATGAAATTGGTTTTATTACTCTACATCTCGGACTAGCCTACGAGCGTATCTATCACTCTAAAAAACTCAGAGCGGTATGGATTTATCCGTTGGGTGAAAAAGCATTCTATACCCAACGCAAAAAGATTGAAACAATATTCTATGAGCACATCGAGATTGTCAAAGTGTATGCATACTTCCAGGAAGAACTCATCCTTGCGGATGAGCCAGACTTATTAATATGCTCAATTCCACTACGTCATAACCTGAAGATTCCAACTGTTGAAGTTTCATTACTGTGCGGCAAAAATGATGAAGCTAAACTTTTCGAAATGATTCACGAAATTGAAAGAGCTCGTACGCAAAAAGAGTTCTACACAAATCTAAAAGATTGATTTCAAAACAGTTCTTCTATAATCATCAACTCTTCAATACACCACAAGAGATTCTAGAGTTCATGTCAAAAGAACTCCAAAAAGCTTCTATTGTGACAGATGCATTCTATCCATCTGTTATGCGGCGTGAAGCACTATCACCAACATCGTTTAATTTTCAACTTTGCAACACCACCCCAATTGACTCCTCTTGTCTAAAATCCGCAATTTCAATTATGTTATTAGATAAACCAGTACTATGGGGCAAGTATGAGTACAACTCATTTTCTTACTAGCAATCGATAAACCCTGATACCACAACACTGAAACCATTCTTTCGATTGGGTCGCTTCTCTGACAGATGATTACGAAAAGTTATCTCACTTAATTTCAAGTAACACATATGAGAATTCATTAGTTATCTCATCTCATAAAAGTCAAAAGAAAGATGCAACAAGGATAATTCTCCTGGTACATCTTCTTTTTTCATATCTCAAACAGAAATGTCATAAAATTTGGGACTACAAGTAAATCTAAACTTTTGCCAAGGTTTTAGACTATCCAGAATAAAGAGTTCTTCTTCACGAATATGTCCAACTACATTAGTTCTTCCACTATTCTTCATATCCTGTAATGCAACCTGCAGTTCACCAGCATATGTTCCCATATTCACTACTATCAATCAATACATCACCACGATGAATCATATCTGGCGCATGGAATACATCAAAGTGATGACCCTCTATATTCACTCTACTTTGACTTGAGCGAATCATGCATGGATTTAAATCTCCACGATTTAAATGAAGTTCTTCTAATACAATCTTCTTTTCTGTTTCAGGAATATTTGGGCTCAAGTTCAACCTTTGAAATTTACAACATCTAAAGAAACATGCTTTTAACGCTTCTTTCTCCGCTGCACTTGGATAACAGTTTGCGATAATAATATCGTCAATCATATCTAATGCGACTAGATGTTTTAATTGAATATCAATCGGCATATGACGATGCATCTCTAATGTACATAAACCCATCTGTTGTGAGGCCATGGTCCATACGCATCTTTTTCCAAAAGAGCCGATAAACGCAGCTGTTCTCAATCCATAGTGTCTAAACTTTTTCAGAACATTTCAAGAAGAAATCCAAATCAATCCTGTATAATCGTGTGGATAAAAATTATGACATGCACACAACTGATAACGATTTGGTTGATAGTCCATGATTGTATCAATTGTATGTGTTGCTTGAACTCATGTTAATTTCTACTTTCAATCCATATGGATTGTATGTCATAAGCGCTTCTTCAAAACCACTAAAACCTCCATCCATACGGATACCATCCGCATGAATATCATGGAAGAATTTTAAATCTGTATAACTAACACCCAATTCTTTAAATACAGATGGATTTCACATCCAAGATGATTTCATAACCAAGACTCTTTTGCGTAATCATGAATCTTTGTAAACTCTTCCTTAATTTCATTTGCTGGCTTTCTTACAGATAATAAGCAAGAAAATATTCTCTTTGCACCGATATCATGCATTTCTTTTTAGATATGCACAAGATTTCTTCAATACTACTTTTTCTGGATAAATCGAAACTCCTAGTCTTCTCATAACTTCTCCTCCTCTAATGGATTTTTCAGGTATTTGTTCTGTACATAATTTATATAGTGTCCATGCATAAATTTTTGCACAGCAACTAAATCATCAATATTGACCCATTCATTTGGTTGATGTGCAATTCCATTTTGACCTGGGAAACTTGGTCCATACGGGAATAATGGAATCACAAACATGAGCGTATGTTCCGCCTGTTGTCGTCGTTGGCTTTAGCGCTAGTATCCGTCGCCTCTTCATACGCTTTCTGCATCGTCTTTTAAAGCCACGAGTCCTTATGATGTAGCACTACTGAGAATTCGATACTAATTTCACTCTAAACCTACTGCTTTTGGTTTTGAATCTGTTGCATGATCTTATCCATATCGCAGTTGGATAACTCAGTGAGAAACGAATTCCCATCTGATTGTTGCATACAATAAAATTTTTATTGCGAATCTTCATTTCACAAAATGCTCATCCTTTATGCAATGCCCCAATCTATCACCATTGATATTTGCATTCATAAAATACTCATTCACAAAATTCAATTACTTTCTGTTCATCACCCCAGACCTCAATGACCGCTCTACCACGTTCACCATAAATGGCCGGAAATTTATTATCTGGCGTAAAACCAACAAGAGGTTTTTTCTCATGTTTCAAGAAGTAATGCATGTCTTCCATGCCAGTTTCTTCATTTGTCCCAAAGATGATATGTATCGCTGTTTTGGCTGAATTCTAAATCTTTCAATGCAAGCATGCCATACATTGCCGCAAAAAGTGGTCCCTTATCATCTAACGCACCGCGTCCCCAGATTCTTCCATCGTGGATTGCGGCAGAAAAAGGCGGATCAATCCAGCCATCACCAACTTCAACAACATCTACATGTCCAATAATACCAATATATTCTTCACTATTTCCGAAACTACCATAACCCATATATCCATCTACATTTTTCGTTGGCAGTCCCTCTCGTTTACAAATTTCAAGTGCTTTTTCCAAAGCATTTGCAGGCCCAATTCCAAAAGGCATTCTATCTTGTGGCTCACCACGTCTTGAATCAATTTGTACCATTGTACAGATATCATCAATCATATCTTGTTTCCGTCTTTTCAACCTGCGCAAATATCTCTTCCTTATTCACAATTGATCTCTTTTCTTTTTAATCTTATATACATGCATGTAAATTTCTTTATTTTTTAAAAATAAGCCCGAACAGTTAAATTTTGTCCGGGCTTGACTTATTCTAATAACAAATTGTTTCTTTTTAAAGCTTCAAGTTTTTCCGGATGATTTACGGATGCATCAATGAACTTTTGCCATATTTTCAAATGATTCACTCAATCCTGTTCCACCTTTCTTAGGCATCTTTTAGGATCGTAATATCATTCTTATATTGTGCAATCACTTCTTGATTTTCAATTGCCATCATGCTTGCGACTTTTTCGCTGTTGTTTTTCTGCAAATTAGTTTTGCACAACGAGCAGCCATCTCACTGTATTCAGGGAAGTTAAAGCATAGTCCACACAAGACAAAATCTGGTTCCAATTTCTTCACCATCGCAGTCATCTTCTTAACCACTTCATCTTTATTCTGCTTGTAGTAATCCATTCCACAATAAAGTGTTGCACTAATCTGACCGCCTATCTCTTTCAAATATGGTTCTAAAAAGCATTGCAGTCCCAGCAATCTCTGCGTTGCATGGTAGTGCAATCAGGGATTGCTCTTACCACCTGCTCAGCTAAGCCGGAATCAAAAATCAATATTACTTTCATATTAGTCTAACTTCAAATCATCGAAGGACAATTCATCAAATTTCATCCTTCTTCTCTTTCCTTTTGCTAACTTCTTCTTCCTCTAGATACTTACTATCTTGCATCTTGAAGAATGGATAGTAGAGAGCCATGTCTGCAAGTAACATAAACAACTGTAAGATTACAGCATTAATCGAACCAGTCGTCAGATAACCTGAAATAAAGATTGGCGTTGTCCATGATAACTGAACACCAGATGTAACTGGAATGAATCTACTGCTGTTGCAAGCTGTCCAATAATTGTATTCATAACTGGTGCTAGATAAATGGAATTACCATCAGTAACATTCAATACCATTGGGAAACCAAAAAGATAATTGGTTCATTGATACCGAAGATACCAGCAGGGAAGTGCCATTCTTTCCTAAACGTCTTTAAACGCTTGGACTTTGCCATAAATGTCATCATCAATACAAGACCTAATGTAGATCCTCACCACCGAAAGTTGCAGAAGAAATCTGAGAATGCTGGTGTAAATACATTTGTCATTGGTAGACCAGCCTTAGCCAATTCATAGTTCTCTAATGATAATGCCTTATAGAATTGGAGCGAAGACTGTATTTGTAACAGCATGGTCCAGTGATACCAAAGAACCAGAACAATGTACTAGAACTGATAGATAACTTCAAATGCTTGAGACTTACCTAAGCCAACTAACGGAGCTTGTATTACTTGATAAATGAAATGCATGTACATTTCCAAATGGAGTATTTAACGAATCATGTTTGACAAAAAGAAGAATACAAGCATGGATAATCCTGCAGGAATTAACGCAGCAAATGAATCCATAACTGCTGGTGGAACACCATCAGGTAACTTAATAACAAGTTTCTTCTTAACTGCAAATGCAAAAATTTCTGTAGAAATAATTGCTACAATCATTGCCAAGAAGATACCCTTTGTACCCTAAATGACCAAATGAGAAACCAGAGAACATCTTGCCATCTGCATTCACAAATGCTGCATGTTTCATTGGAGTAATCATCAAGAATGTAACAAGAGCAACAACCGCGGATTCAATCTCTATCTACACCCTTTTCACGTGCATATGCATATGCAATACCCATAACGGATAATAATGCATAGCAGTCAAATGTAACTGCAGTTACTGCATCAAAATATTTCTCCCATCCTTCGCCAGCAAATGTCGCAATCATCTCTGACCAACCTTCATTGGGAAGTTGGAGATTAATAGGAAACATGATCCAACGATACACTACTGGTACTGCATACATAAAGCCATCGCGGATAGCCACTAACACCTTATTCTTCGATAAGGCATCAGCATTGGGACAAAAGAACTTTTTCTAAAGCCTTAATCATAATAATTACCTTCGCTTTCTGCTTTTTCTTTTTAATTTCTAAAATTGCATTTGAGAACTCTCTCCGTCCATGTTACCGTACTCTTCAGATCAATAACGAAAATTGGTTTTCCAGATGGCCATAACGGTCTACAACCTTATCATATAGATACTTAACCTGTGGACTAAAAGATGGCATCTGGATTTTGTTCTGTAGATTTTATCTAATAAATTATCAGAGAATGCTTTTACTTCAATATCTAAGAATGTTGATCTAACCTCTGCATTTTACTTGCTATCATAGAAGTAGACATCTCCGCATTACAGAACAGATAGATTTTATGCATAATTTTCCTCCTTTCTATCGTTCTACCACTGTATGAACGTAAACTCAAACTCGTAACGTTAATTTTATCTGCCTGCATGCTAGGAAACTTTTACTTGCTTTCTCTTGATCAGCCATAATAAAGGATAACTACATCAGAATGCCGGTACTAGCACTCTATAGTCTCCTCTTTTACTATTCAAAACCCATTACTGATTTTGAAACTGATTTTTTATGAAACTTACGACATATTTCGCCGTATTTTGTTACCCTTCTTTTTCTCTTGTTATAGATAATTAATATCAGAATAACCAATGATGTAATAAATATAATACTGAATAAACTCTTCGTATTATCAGATGTTCTCAGGTATAACAACCACTATGTTGGTATTTGTAACCGTGAAGCCATTTGTGGCATCCCTGTTACAAACTTGTGTAATTCATCTTCGCATCCTCTTTCACAGTATAAGCAATCGCTGTTCCATCTGCTTTATACTTCCTTCGTTGCGGATGTATCTTCCCAGTTATTTCCGTTATTTAATGTGACTGTTTCCTGTGTCGGCTCCATCTGCTATAGGTAATTGTAACAGATTACATCGCTTTGGTTATACCATTCTTTCTTTTGCCTTGACAGTGGTTTTGTTTGATTTATCATTAACCATTGATTGTTGCCGCAACATCATCAACCTGTACGGTATATTCGTTTTCGTATTATCATAATATTGGGGCTGTTCTTTCTTTATATTTCCTGTATTGGTTCTTGAGAAATAATCCTGTCAGTACCTGTTGTTAAGGTAAAATTCTGTGCCATCTGATTGTTAACAAATACTGCTCCTACTCAATATCAATATCAACTTTACGTATTTAATTTCTTAGCAAAATACCATTGCTTTTACCAACGATACGATACTTCATAGCCATCGTATGTTTGTGTTCAAATGTATCGATGCATAATCTTTACTATTTGTTTGTACGATATCATTATTCTCCACTGTTGATTTATAAAGATAAAAAAGTATGCTTGTGTACCGTATCGCCAAGCGTTAGTAAAATTCCGTCTTGTCTGCATTAAATGTGATTTTGTGGAAATATCAACAACTATCATTCAATCTGTACTTTACCAGAAGAATCATGGGTGCTTTCATGAGTTTAGATTGTTCGTCGTTTTTGTACGGGTATGATGATGGTTCAAGCATCGGTAATTTGAAGTAGTATCCGTAATAACAACATTCTTTAATTTTACAATTGGTCTATTATTACGAACTTTTAAACAGCAACATTAGGTACCGTTACGAGTTGCCCCATTTATAATAATTTGCCTCAGAAGTTCCTTCCGGCTTAACCTTAATTGGAATTGGTGTGTTGCCATTAACTTCTGTTTTCAATGTTAGTATTTTTCCTGAACAACATTCAATTTGTAAAGAATATGTTTCATTACTTCCTATTTACTTTGTCAGTAAATGTAATATGAACACCACCGGTAGTAAGTTGCCGAAATTTGGCGTTATCGTAGCTTTACCATATCTCAGTCCGATCTGCAGGTCAAAACTCAAAATGTTTTTGTGATAAGTCAACTTCTTTTTAGGTGTTTATCAAAATAATCATCTTTGTTACCATCGTTGAAAGGTGCTTTAAAATCAAGTCATGCTAGTATTATCAGATTTGGTAAATTCAATCGCGGGTTTCCTGATTCTGTTAAAATCTCGATTTAGTAATCTTGACATCTGTTGCCATTCCCGCAACATTTGTGTGACATTGTACCAATATGTAGTGTCGTCCGTGTCTACTTTTTATAAGTTCTTTTCCTAATTAAATGCGCGAAATTTAATAAAACGGATAAATTAAACTGAATATATTAGTGGGGTTAATTATACTTTCTCCTGACTGTTTTCAATACAAAGTTGCTGTAGTTATTTGCAGTTAAGTTTCAGCATAAACGCAACCTCTGTTGCGTTAACTTATGGGCATCTTGTTCTGTATCCGGACGACTCGCGATATCGGGAAAACATTTATGTGGTAACATTTCGCGAACCATATCAATATCATATCATAAACAATCATTCGCCGTATAATGCTTCGCGGCCCTCTGTATGTTTCCGGTTTCATGGTTGTTACTCGTCGCTGTTCATCTATCTACGCAGTCGAAGGCCGCCGGTGTGGCTGCCGAAAAGCCTCCTTCATCCACGAGCACATAAATGCCATAATCTACTCTTCATCTATCTGAAAATTCCCGCGCGAGAAAAGTGGTTTCATTCGTCTGTCTTTGATTCGTGACTGAGCAACATATCTGTACTCTCATGGTGACGTCAGGCCTCATTTCACGCTATGTCCAATGACCAGCAACTCACCATTCACGTATGGTCTTAAGCGTGTTCGCTGTCCGCTCTCAAAAGAATCAAGCAGTAGCATGCTTTCCGATAGACAATAATCGTGCCGTGTGGGACGCGGTTATACTGCCGCTGGGTAAATGCCCCAGCGTCAGCTGTTGTCGTGAAGGTGGTGTCATTTTCCCTGGATAATCTGGCTTCTGACCGTAAAGGAAGATTATTTGCAAGGTTCGCTACTGCCGTTCATGCGGGTGGCACAGACAACGGTGTAATTAAGTTACATTTCGCTGTAGACGTGTTACACGCTTGGCTGACGCCTCTTTTGCGATTTGCCAGCAGGAGGCGTGAAAGATCAGCGGAATATAAAATATGCCTCGGGACATCCATTGATCAGCGTTGTCCATTGACCGGATGGCGACGTTGATTATCGCCGGGTGAGACCTCGCGTTCTT
>BNJU01004961.1_pt1 | contig 18516 bp, 26 predicted proteins | sample 8539281 | NCBI WGS metagenome assembly BNJU01 (sample SAMD00202456, study PRJDB9452) | human saliva metagenome | isolation source: human saliva | place: Japan
TATTACGTATTGCTAGTAGATTGCCAGTTCTTTCAGAATATCCTCCAGTTTGAAGAACTCCTGATCAAAAGGCTTTGACAATCTCGTATACTCATTTTCAGCCAGTCTGTCAAAAAGCCAGCGAGTGTTTCACATAGTACTGAAATCCCGCGACACTTGGCATCCGACCGCTTGAGGTATGAGCCTTCTCAAGCAAAACCCCTGCTTCTCTAGAGCCGCCATGTCATTACGAATGGTAGCACTACTAGAATTGATAGACTCTTGTAGCGCCTTTGGATCCGACAGGTCTCGTGCGTTTGGTAAAGATGTCAATAATCAGATTTAAAATATCCTGCTGACGCCCTGTAACCATCTCATCACTCCTCTCTGTCCGACTCGATTAGCACTCTATGTGCCCAAGTGCTAATTCAGATTCTATTATACACCCTTAGAAGAGAATGTCAAGACAAAAACTCGAAAAATTAGCACTCTTTGTTGAAGAGTGCTAAAAATCAGTCTACAAACCTAGAACTTACTTCTCATCTACTTGGTATTTCCTTTTAAGTCTGAAAAAACCATAGATTAGATAAGAAATTAAGCAAGTGTATAAAAAGAAAATAATAAAGAAAGACTGAGACAAGTTTTCTCGATACAAACTCATGCAAACAACAAGACCACCTGAAAAAGTGGCTATACAGGAACGAAGTCTAGACCGCATAACTTCCCATCTGAGACCCTTACTCATATAGACTTTCTCCTCTGAAAGTATATCAGAAGTTGGTTTACGAAGAATTGAACAAAAACCTGTTTCTATCAATTCCCAACCGCTATTTCTAAAATCTTGCAGTTCATGCTTATACTTTTTAAGAAATCTAGAATCATAGATACGGTAGATGACATCGTCAGGTTGGCATTGTTCAAAATAGAAAAAACCAAAACGACTCGTTCTATATCTCCAGCCTTTCAGATGCATCTCATGTAAATATTCTTCTTTCCTGTCCAAATCAACAATGGTGAAAAATCCTAAATTGCTTTTTATTTATCATGACTTCCCCTCCAATTTGAGCATACCTACCTTATCATAAATCTGATAATTCCTTCTTTTTATGCCATAACTTCCAGCTAATATAGGCAACTATTAACAAAAGGATTAAAGACTAGAAAATATCTAGCCCGACCGCAAGAAAACTCCATAGACCATACGCATTACTTCTATTGAGCAATTTAAGTAAGAATGGTATATGTATGGCTAGCAAAAGTAAAGCGAGGTACTAACCGCAGTCTTAAAATGCGATTAATCATAGCCACTTCCCTGTAGCATCATTATAGATTTCAAACTCAGTATCCGATTCAATTTCAGAATGCGCTTTTCTAAAATAGGAAAAACTATTAAAGTCTGTAATATGCTCCCAGCCACAGTCTTTAAATAGTTGTAAATAGGGAGGCTCTCTCTGATTTTTCATGGCATAAAGTCCAACTGATAAGACACCTGCTCCGGTTGGCACTTTTCAAAGTATACTTAACTGCAACTACTAAGTTAGAGTAGCTTACTTCCTTAAGTTTCCAGCCTTTAGCATGCATTTCCCCAAGGTATAAAGCCTCTCTATCATAATCTGTAATTGTAGATATCCGATATACAACCTTCTTTTTCCATCAACCTTCCTCCCGACTATTTCTATAGAGCCGTTCAATACGTTTCAATTCAATATCTAAGACTTTTCGTCCCAAGTCTGTGATCTGATAGATTTTTACGTTTTTCCTCTTCCCGGATAAAGGAAATCAAGCCATCCTTTTTCCATCTTTGACAAGGTCCCATACATAGTTCCAGGACTAATCGAAACTTTGCGAATCTGTCATCTCCTTGACCTTTTGTGTGATACCATATCCATGGTTCTCCTTCTGTAGACAAAACAAGATATAAAAACCTGTTTCCGTCATGGGAAGGTAAACACGCCTGATTTTATCTGTTAATTCCATTTAATCCACACCTCCTATTTAATTCGATATATCGCACTCGTTATATAAACTATATCACATCTCGATATAAAATACTAAGAAAAGAGAGAACGATTTCTCGTTCTCTTTCTTAGAACTCAGGAATTAAGAATTCAATTTCTTATTTACTAAGAATGGCTTAGTCTTTCTTGCAAAGAACAAAAAGCTGCTAGGCTTGCAAAAGGCAAGACCGATGATTGAAAAGAAGGCCAGATACTGCTGAACCCGTGTTTGGCAACAAGTTCTGATTTTGACTACTTCCTTCTTCTGGTTGACTAGTATTTCCAGAATCTTTAATTGGTGCCGGAGTGAACTCCCAGGTGCCTACGAAGTGTGCGTCTGCTCCATTGATGGTTTCAGAGTCTTATCGTAGGACTTGAAGCTCCATGTGCCTTCCGCTGTCTTAACTCTGTTTGACTTGGTTGCGTTGGTGTTGCTTGGCTACCATCTTTCAAGTCTGTTTGATCTGCCGGAAGCAAAGATTTCACTTCTTGTGGAAGGTCTTTACCTGGCGTTCTGCTGACAAATTCGTGTGTCGCTTTGTAGGTTGGCGCTGGGTGAATTCCATGTGCCTACGAAGTGTACATCTGCTCCATTAATAGTTTTCAGAAGTCTTATCGTAGGACTTAAATCTCCACGTACCTTCTGTTGTCTTCACCTCTGTTTGACTTGGTTGCGTTGGCGTTGCTTGACTGCCGTCCTTCAAGTTTGTTTAGTCTGCTGAAGCAAGGTTTCACTTCTTGTGGAAGTTCTTCACCTGGGGTTCCACTGACAAACTCATAAACCGCTTATGAGTCACTGTTGGAACCGGGCTTGCTGTAAATTCCCATGTACCTACAAACCACATCCGCTCCGTTGATGGTTTCTGAAGTCTTGTCGTAGGGACTTGAAGCTCCATGTGCCTTCTGCTGTCTTCACTTCTGTTTGACTTGGTTGAGTCAGAGTCGCTTGGTTGCCATCTTTCAAGTTTTGTTTGGTCTGCCGAAGCAAGGATTTTACTCTTGTGGAAGTTCTTTACCTGGGGTTCCACTGACAAACTCATGAACCGCTTTATGAGTCACTGTTGGAACCGGGCTTGCTGTAAATTTCCATGTGCTACTAAACTTAACATCTGATCCATTAATTGTTTCCGATGTCTTGTCGTAGGACTTGAAGCTCCATGTGCCTTCTGCTGTCTTCACTTCCCTGTTTGACTTGGTTGCGTTGGCGTTACTTGGCTGCCGTCCTTCAAGTCTGTTTGGTCCACTGAAGCAAAGGTTTCACTTCTTGTGGAAGTTCTTTACCTGGGGTTCCACTGACAAACTCATGAACCACTTTCATGAGTCACTGTTGGAACCGGGCTTGCTGTAATTCCATGTACCTACAAACTTAACATCTGCTCCATTGATGGTTTCCGATGTCTTATCAGTGGGACTTGAAGCTCCATGTGCCTTCCGCTGTCTTCACTTCTGCTTTTGACTTGGTTGCGTTGGTGTTGCTTGGCTACCGTCTTTCAAATCTGTTTGATCTGCTGGAAGCAAGGATTTCACTTCTTGTGGAAGTTCTTTACCTGGAGTTCCGCTGACAAATTCGTGTGTCGCCTTGTAGGTTGGCGCTGGAGTAATTCCCAGGTTCCGCAGAAGTGCGTCTGCTCCATTGATGGTTTCAGATGTCTTGTCGTAGGACTCAAAGCTCCATGTGCCTTCCGCTGTCTTAACCTCTGTTTGACTTGGTTGCGTTGGCGTTACTTGACTGCCATTAGGTAAATTCTTTTCTGTTGCTGGAAGCAAGGATTTTACTTCTTGTGGCAACTCTTTACCTGGAGTTCCACTGACAAATTCATGGTGTTTTTCGTAAAGAAGAGCAGTGCTCACCTGATTAGAAGGAGCTGATAAGTTATCAACATGCAAGGTTACAGTGTTGTTAATTTTTTCAGGTCCTTTTTCTTCCACTTTTTTGTTTGTAACTGTTTTTATAAGTGATAATAATCTCAGCGGCAGAATTTGATTTTATGTATTCAGGTGTCATTTTAACAGTAACTGTTTGACCTGACTTCTCAATCGTATAGTCACGTCCTTCTTGCAGAGTCACTCCACCTGATTCAACTTTAAGTTCTTTATAGTCCAAGCGATCATCAAAATTTTTGAACCATTTCAATAGATGATGGAGCTGCTAAAAGGTCTTACCTGGAAACCGGAACTTTAAAAGTAGCCTTATAAGTTACATCCTGCCCCTCTTTAGCTGGAATCTCAGTAGGTTCTACCTCTAGGACTGGACTTGGGTCAATCTTTTTCGACATAAAGCCCAAATACAGCCGAACAGGTTTCCGTTGATGAATAACCGAAATTCATGCTGTTACTATTTGATCGAAGAGCTAAGCCCGAGATGTTATTTTCAGCATTACTACCATTTGTACTTTGTGTAGCAATCCATGAAGTATGATCACTTGTTTCTTCCTGTCGCAAGACATTGGCATTGTTCATTAATCGAAGGTTCACATCGTTCTTATAGTTTTTAACATAGAAGGTTTCCTTCAAATTGTTTGCATCAATTGCATCAATATCTGTTGGTTTCATGACCAATTTCAAGTCTGTTTCTGTCCCATCAGCATAGCGAATTTCTGCTGTAACATCAGCATCAATCCAAAACGCTTTATTCATGATGTAGTCATGATTTGCATCTACATAAGGAACATTCCCAATTTCAAAGGCACTCTTTTCCCACAATTCTGAGATTGAGAAAAATTCGACAGTAGATTTTTGAGTATTATCCATCTCAGACCTTGCTTGTGCAGTATTGAGGTAGTGAAGAGTTACCTTATTAAATTTTAAGTAAGCATCTACTTGCTTTCCGTGAATGTTACCAATATTTGTAAATTTTTAGAGATAAAGGATTTTCAAAAACTTGATCTTGCTTTTACTTTTATCTACTTTAAGAGTAAAGTTTTCCATCTCACCTCGGATAAGCACTCTCACTTAGATATTCATAATGGGGATTTGATAGATGAAACTGATCAACAGACTGTGATTTAGATAAAACACTAGCATTGTTAATATTTAAATTAAACTTACGAATATCTAAGGTAGAGATATCCGTTCCATTTTTAATCTCTTCTAATGCAGCATAAGACTGAACCGGAAGAAGAAAAAAATAGAAAAAGTAAAATAATCAGGCCAATATAGGCCTTTGTTTTTTCTACTAAATTAGTAGAAAACGGCACTTTCATGCCTCTTCTCCATTTCATAATTAACCTCCAAACTAAAAATGATTTGTATACAATCATTTTAAAAAGAAATGTTCACCTCATTCTAACATAAAACTATTTCAATTTAAAGGAAATACAGAAAAAAATTATTTCCCCGTATCCCTATACTATTATTTGTTTCAACATATTAACAGATGGTGCCGTAAAAACTTCCAAAAATACTTTTTTGTATTATTTATAAAGAATAGTCTTCTCTGCTAATCATAACATTATAGTTGTAGTCTCATTTCAACAAAAAGATTGCCCAATCAGACAATCTTTTTATATTCTTAATATAAGTCAAGATAATTATCAACTCCCATTGTGAAACAAAGGTCGCATAGCTAGCCCACTCGATACGTTTTGGCTTCAAGGAAACTAGTGTAGATGTGTTCACCCTAGGGCTGCCTTGACTACTTCATCCTCAGTCAAAGCTTTCAGGCGTTATGAAGAGTTGATGGAAGATCAGTGATTCCAGCTTCCTTACGCTCTTCTGCTGTCATGATGTAGATATTTTCTTCGATAGGAGCTGGTGCTTCGATTTTGTTTTCAATACCATGCAAACCAACTTCCAAAAGAACCGCCATAGCGATGTATGGATTTGCCATTGGGTCCACTGAACGCAACTCAAGACGAGTTCCCATACCACGTGAAGCTGGTACGCGCACAAGTGGCGAACGGTTACGACCAGCCCAAGCAATGTAAACAGGCGCTTCGCAACCTGGAACCAAACGTTTGTATGAGTTAACTGTTGGGTTCATGATGGCAGTATAGTTGTAAGCATGCTTGATCAAACCACCAAGGAAATGGTAGGCCGTTTCAGACAACTGCATTCCTTTTGGATCATTTGGATCAAAGAAGGCATTGTTTCCTTCTGCATCAAACAAGGACATATTACAGTGCATACCTGATCCAGCGATACCAAATTTTGGTTTCGCCATAAAGGTTGCGTAAAGACCGTGTTTACGAGCAATCGTTTTAACAACGAGTTTAAAGATTTGAATCTTATCACAGCACGGAGGACTTCATCATACTTGAAGTCAATTTCGTGTTGTCCAACCGCAACCTCGTGGTGACTTGCTTCCACTTCAAATCCCATTTTGGTCAAGACATTAACGATTTCACGACGTGTATTATCCGCAAGGTCTGTAGGTGCCAAATCAAAGTAGCCACCCTTATCATTTACCTCAAGAGTCGGATCCCCATTTTCATCCAGTTTAAATAGGAAGAATTCTGGCTCTGGTCCAAGGTTGAAGGATTTGAATCCTACTTCTTCCATATGGCGAAGAGCACGTTTCAAATTGCCACGAGGGTCACCTGCAAATGGTTTACCTTCTGTTGTAGACATCACAGATCAAACCTGCAACACTTCCGTTTTCATCTCCCCAAGGGAAGACTGTCCATGTATCCAAGTCTGGGTACAAGTACATATCTGACTCATTGATACGTACAAAACCTTCAATAGAAGATCCATCAAACATAGCCTTATTTGACAAGACTTTATCTAACTGTTCATCTGTAGCAGGAATTTCGACGTTTTTCATGGTTCCCAAAATATCTGAGAACATGAGACGAATAAAGGTAACATTTTTTTCCTTGACTTCACGACGAATATCTGCAGCTGTGATTGGCATGGTTTTTCTCCTTAATATATGACTACTTGCGATTGCCTAACCGCGACCAAAAGGTGAATGTGCTGAAGCAAAGCGTCCCTGCTGAAGGAGTTCATTATGAAGTGCGCGACGCACCTCTGTCTGACTCACCACTTTCTTGGACTTCGCCTCACGTTCAGCATATTTTTTCTTAATGGCAGCGATATTATAACCTTCAGAGATATAATCTTTGATTTCAAGCAGACGATCCATGTCATTCAAGGAATACATGCGACGGTTTCCTTCGTTTCGATCAGGTTTAATCAACTCTTGATCTTCATAATAACGAATCTGACGCGCCGAGAGATCGGTCAACTTCATAACACTGCCAATAGGAAAAACAGCCATATTTCGGCGAAATTCTTTTTCCTTCATTTACATTTTCCTTCTTTCTGTCTATTATAGTCTAAAAAGACAAACGTCAATTGATAATGTCGATAAATGTAACATTATTTTTCTTTTTCTCTAAAAAGAGATGAATACGATCAATATCATAATTTACGAGAATTGCGACAAAAACTCCCATGAAAGTTTCCGATACACGCGCAAACACGTACAAAAATGTTTCTCCGCTTGGTATTGATAGGGTAATGATTAACATAGCCGCTACACCACCGATAACTCCTGCCTTGTTGTTCATAGCAACATTTGTCATAATGGTTAACATGGTACAAATCGGAACAACTAGTAAGGTTACCCAAAAGGCTCCATGAAATAAAGTGTTTAAGAGGAAAAAGACAAGGGCGTAAAAACCTCGATGCTATTTCCTAAGATACGCGAAGTTCCAAAATGGACACTCTTATCAAAGCTTTCTCGTAGACTGAAGACCGCTGTTAACGCTCCGATTTGAAGCCCTTCCAGCCAAAACCAAAAATCAAGAGAACTAGAAAAACGGCAATCCCCTGTTTTGAAAGTCCGCATACCAAGTTTGAACTGTGACTTATCAAATTTATATTTTTAAAATAACTCATAATCTCAACTTTCTACTACCATTTTAACATAAATCAGTTGATTTTTATGAGTGAAAAATCAATAGGAAGCGTTTTTAATTTAGGGCTATAAAAAAGAGGAAACAGAGTTCCTCTTTTCTATTTAACTTTTAGAGCTTAGTTGCTTTCGTCTTCTTTACGTTTCAACTGACCAAGTCCTAAAACCCCTACTAAAGCTGCTAGACCAAGATATGGCATGTAGCTTGAATCATTTTGTACCTGTTTGAGGTAGAGTAGGGTTCCCTTTTGGATTTGGATTAGAATTAGGAGTTGTTGGCTCCTCTGGTTTCTTAGGTTCTGGCGTTGTAGTACGAACTGTGTTTGAAGCGTAAGCAACTTTGTTCACGATTTACATAGGTATTTTCAAAGGTTCCGACAGCAATTCGTTTCATTTGAATATAAGTCTCAGCTTGGAATGGAGAATCCAGCTGAATCTCTTGAAGGAATTCTTCCTTGAAGCGAATGGTAATCATTCCCTTATCTTGATCATGTTCAACCTGTGTTTCAGCTGTTAAGTCTGTCCCTGCCTTAATAACACGACCGTCTTTCAATCGGATATCAACCTTGGCAAGAACTTTATAGTTTCCAGTGTGTGATCACCTTTTTGGTCATAATCATCTACAAAACTATAGTCATTCAAGTCCTCAGAATGATTTTGTGGAATCAAACCACCAATTAAACGATAATTGAAAGTACTGGTTCAATGGAATTGTTTGGCCATCAATATTGTCACTGCTTGGATCCATACTGATTGTCACATCTTTTTTCGGTGTGATTTTCGGTACATTGTTGACAACTACTTCTGTAGCATAGCCATTTCCAAAATCAATTTGGTAGGCTTTGTTTTCATACTTACCACCCGTTTGACCAAATTCAGGTTTAACTGTCATCGGATCTGTGATGAGCAATGATTTTCCTGCTGCTACATAGTTCTTGTAGAATCTGGCTGGATTATCAGCTGAGAAGAGTTGAAAGCACCTTTAACAGTGATGTTTGCTTTCTTCAACAAGTCCTGAACTTTCTTAGGAGCAGCTTCTAAACTATCAAATTGTTGAACACTGATACCTGATACAAGGTTGCCCTCTAGATCACGAATCTTAACCAATTCTGGTTGAAGGGTTAAGGCTTCTTCTGGATAATCATCTACATAGTAGAAGCCGTTTTGGATTGCTTCCTTAGAAGATTTATCACCTTTATATTGATCCAAATCCCATGTTAATTCGTAGTAGTTCGTTGAACCAGCTAGAACTTCTTTGCCATCAATATTCACACCTTGCTTGTTCTTGTTAACTTTCAAAGGCTTGATGTAGTTGTTGTTTGGATTGTCAGGATCATTTGGTTTACCTGGAGTCGTTACACGAACAATATTTGACTTAACACCGTAGGCATCGTTGACTGTCAATGTAAAGTTATTTGTATAAGTCGCCCCATCATTCAAGACACGACCAACAACCGTTGGATAAAGAGTTTCAACAGGTTTAGTTAAATCAGCATTGTATGTTGCCAATGTCTCATCAGTAGCCTTAAAGGTTACAGTGTGACTAGCTTTGTCATAGCTTGTTTCAAAACCTTTGCTTGCAGCCTTGGTTGCTTCCAAATCAAACTGATAACCAGTTGGAAGTGGATCTACCAATACAAATGAAGTTGTTTTTGGACGACCAGCTGTCAACGCTTCTGTTTTCAACTCAAACTTCACTACAGACTGCTTAGCAACTAGAGTACGATCGATATCTACTCCATCCTCATTTTTAATTTCTTTATTAATCTGAGGTTGTGCAAATAGACGATTGTAATGGAAGTGAACTGTTGGCACCGCTGGTGGTGTTGGCAACTGCTTAGGAGTTGGTGCTACCGGCGGAGTTGGCAATGGATCATAATTTGGCTCTTCTGGTTTTGATGGCTCTGGTTGATCTGGAGTTTTTACCGGTGGAGTTGGCTCATTTTCATAGCTTGGTGCTACTGGAGCTGGTTCCAATGGTTTCTCCGTTCATATGTTGGCTCTTCTGGTTTTGATGGCTCCGGTTGATCTGGAGTTTTTACTGGTGGTGTTGGCTCATTTTCATAGCTTGGTGCTACTGGAGCTGGGTCCAATGGTTTCTCTGTTTCATATGTTGGCTCTTCTGGTTTTGATGGTTCCGGTTGATCTGGAGTTTTTACCGGTGGTGTTGGCTCATTTTCATAGCTTGGCGCTACTGGAGCAGGATCCAATGGTTTCTCTGTCTCATAAGTAGGAGCTTGTGGTTCAGTTGGTGCTACTGGCGGAGTTGGTTTTTCCTTGGTAATTTTTGGAACATTAACGGCACGAATCTTACCATTGAGTGAGTACCAGATGTTTGGTCTTTTACCTGTATCAACCGCCATAACTGGATCAGAAGGAACTACTAAAGTAGCAGAAGTTGCACCAACTGTCACACGGTTAGTTGTTCCTGACATTCGAATTGCTCCTGCACCATACCAAGAGTTTGGAGCATCTGATGAATCCCATCCTGAATTAGGCTGGCTATTTTTATACATTGTCCAGCGAGCTCCACTGCCCTTGTTTAAAGTTCAGGGTTTCTGTGGCATAAATCTTTCCGTCTTTTTCTCCAACAGATGAACCGGAAATTTTAATAAAGTTACCAGTGTAATCCTTGGCCATCTCAATAGAATTATTTTCTCTATTTAGAGATGCTACTGAAAGAAGGGCATTGTCAAAATTAATTGGTTGGTCATTTTTCATCATAAAGGTGAATTCATTCTTTACAAAAATTGATGTATTCTGCTCTGTGTTACCTGTGTATGCCGACGCAAAACTCCTAGCGTTGGGTCACTAAAAATTCCCAACCATACATTTTCCACTAGGATTTTTTAAATCTCGAGATCTTCATCTATAGTATACTTATAGACTATCTTGGAAACTTTCTTACCATTGTAGTACGTTTTTGAAGGTTAGTATAAGTCGCAGTTACGCTTTGGCCACGTTTCAAAAGTACTGAGCCCCATTTTCACCTCCGTATTATTCCCCACGTTGGTAGTCCAGGTTGATTTAGTCCCAATATTTCCGTACAACTCAACAGTTGAAGTAGCTGAATCAGCTTTCTCTAACCCTCTAATATCTCAAGTCATCTAGCTGTAAGATTTTTTTGATCATATTTGGCTTTCGATGTACTTTTACTAAAAAGCTTCATCAACTACAGAGGATTTGAGAGTGTGCCACCCTCTGTTGTCAAAGATAATTTAGCATCTGGCTCAGAATCATACACCAAACTTTGAGCAGATGGCTCCGTCAAATTTCCGTCTTCTGTCTTAGTTTGTTCAAGTTTTTTTAGAGCTTCTTTGATTTTTGCCTGCTCTTCATTGTACTCTTTGAGTTTCTGTGGATACTCATCTACATCTTTCTTATACTTAGCAAGGTCTGCTTCATATTTTGCAACTTTAGCTTCATAGTCTGCTTTGGCTTTAGCATTGCGTTGCTTGATTTCTTCATTCTCAGCTTGGGTGCAGCATTTTAGCAGTATTTTTCCTTTACTGCTTTTTCATAGCTTCTTTAGCTTCAGCATTAGCTTTTTGAACGCGAGCTAATTCCGTCTGGTATTCGGCTAGCTTAGCTTGGTAGTCTGCTTCATTGGTAGCATTTGTTGCTTAACTGCCGCCAAATCTGCTTCATATTGCTTCAACGCTGCTTCATAAGTCGCTTTTTGCAGTAGCGTTACGTTGCTTAATCGCTTCATTATTAGCTTGAATCGCTGTGTTTTTTTGGCTGTGTTTTTCTTCAACAGCTTTTTCATAGGCTGCTTTAGCTTGCGCATTAGCTTTTTGTACTCGAGCTAATTCTGTCTGATAAGCTGCTAATTTAGCTTGATAATCAGCATCATTATCTGCCTTAGCTTTCTTAATAGCTGCAAGGTCTGCTTCATACTGCTTCATTGCCGCTTCATAAGTTGCTTTTGCAGTTTCATTACGTTGTTTAATCGCTTCATTTTCAGCTTGAAGCGCTGCATTCTTTGCAGTGTTTTCTTTTACTGCTTTATCATATGCCTCTTTAGCTTCAGCATTAGCTTTTTGTACTCGAGCTAATTCTGTCTGGTAAGCTGAAAGTTTATTTTGATAATCCCTTGACTATCTTCATTTGCTTTTTTGACAGTTGCTAAATCTTTTTGATATTGTGCTAGCTTAGCCTCATATTCTGCTTTAGCTGTTGCATTGGCAGTGTTGATTTTTTCAACTTCTTCTTGATGACTTTTTAGATCTTTTTGATACTTGTCATCCGCTGCTTTGTTTTCAGCATTGATTTTATCTGTTTCTGCCTGATGAGCTGCGACTTCTTTTTTATATGCTTCAGTTGTTGTCTTTATTTCTTTTAGCCTGTTTAGCATAGTCGCTTTTAATCTCATCTTGTTTTTGAGCATTCTCTGTAGCAGTTGTGGCTGTTCCTTTGTCTTTTGTTTCATCTTGAACTACCTTAACTCCTGCAGATTTTGCATCAGCAACTGCTTTATCCAAATCAGCTGATGATACTTCTACTGGCAAAGCTGACTCTTTAGAACCAGCCTTAGCTTGGCTCTCTTTGGCAGCTTTAGCTCATATCTCCTTGAGCTTCAGGTAAATTTGTGGCCGGGTTTCCTGTAGTAGCTACCTCAACTGTACTTGTACTAGTTGTCTCTGTAACTTCGTCAGCAAATACTGCCTGATCTGCAAAAGCAATCAAAGCAGTTCCTAAAACAGCACCACACAAAGTTTTGGCCACTTTGCTTTTACGAAATCCATAGACTTCTTTTTTAATTTTCATTCTAATCCCTTTCTTATCTAAATTAATCATCTACCATCCATAGTAGCATTTTATGATGCGGGATGCAAACATTTACTCTCCCCCTTCATTTTATTTTGGCTCTATAATATTTGTAGTGGTTAAATCCCCTATAGATATTATGGGCCTATTTTATTGAAAAAAGTCCCATATGACCTATAATGAAAAAGCAAACCAAACCATCATTAGAAAGAGCCATATGGAACAATTACATTTTATCACAAAACTACTCGATATCAAAGACCTAATATCCAAATTATAGACATCATCAATAAGGATACCCACAAGGAAATCATCGCTAAATTGGATTATGATGCCCCACTTTGTCCTGATTGCTGAAGCCAAATGAAGAAATATGACTTTCAAAAACCTTCTAAAATTCCTTACCTCGAAACAACTGGTATGCCTACTAGAATTCTCCTTAAAAAGCGGCGTTTCAAGTGCTATCAGTGCTCGAAAAATGATGGTCTCTGAGACTTCTAGTCAAGAAAAAAATCACCAAATCCCTCATATGATCAACCAAAAATTACTCAGAAGTTGATTGAAAAACTTCATGACTGATATTGCTCATCAACATCCATTTTCAACTTCAACTGTCATTCGCAAACTCAATGACTTCCGTTTTAAGCATGATTTTTCTCGTCTGCCTGAGATTATGTCCTGGGACGAGTATGCCTTCACTAAGGGAAAGATGAGTTTCATTGCGCAAGATTTTGAAAAGCTCAATATCATCACTGTTCTTGAGGGCAGAACACAAGCTATCAAGCGCTACTGGAAGCTCATTCAACAAGATAGCCGTAAACTCAGCCATAAGAGTTTTTATCGCCCTGCTTTTCGTATGCACTTAACGAATAAAGAAATTCTAGACAAGCTTTTGAGCTATTCAGAAGACTTGACACACCTCTATCAACTCTTGCTTTTTCACTTTCAGAATAAGGAACCAGAGAAATTTTTCGGACTCATTGAAGACAATATAAAGAAGGTTCATTCTCTTTTTCAGACTGTCTTTAAAACATTTCTAAAGGACAAAGGGAAAATCGTCAATGCCCTTCAGTTATCCTATTCCAACGCAAAATTGGAAGCGACTAATAATCTCATCAAACTTATCAAACGCAATGCCTTTGGTTTTCGGAACTTTGAAAACTTCAAGAAGCGAATTTTCATCGCTCTGAATATCAAAAAGAAAGGACGAAATTTGTTCTTTCTCGAGCTTAGCTTTTCTTCAACCCACTACAGTTGACAATGAGCCTAAAAAGAGGAAACAGAGTTCCTCTTTTCTATTTAACTTTCTAGAGCTTAGTTGCTTTCGTCTTCTTTACGTTTTCAACTGACCAAGTCCTAAAACTCCTACTAAAGCTGCTAGACCAAGATATGGCATGTAGCTTGAATCATTTAATACCTGTTTGAGGTGAGTAGGGTTCCCTTTTGAGTTTGGATTAGAATTAGGGAGTTGTTGGCTCCTCTGGTTTCTTAGGTTCTGGCGTTGTAGTACAGAACTGTGTTTTTGGAGCGTAAGCAACTTTGTTCACAGTATTTATAGGTATTTTCAAAAAGTTCCGACAGCAATTCGTTTCATTTGAATATAAGTCTCAGCCTGGAATGGAGAATCCAACTGAATCTCTTGAAGGAATTCCTCCTTGAAGCGAATGGTAATCATTCCCTTATCTTGATCATGTTCAACCTGTGTTTCAGCTGTTAAGTCTGTCCCTGCCTTAATACGCGACCGTCTTTCAATCGGATATCAACCTTGGCAAGAACTTTATAATTTCCAGTGTATTGATCACCTTTTTGGTCATAATCATCTACAAAACTATAGTCATTCAAGTCCTCAGAATGATTTTGTGGAATCAAACCACCAATTAAACGATAATTGAAGTACTGGTTCAATGGAATAGTCTGGCCATCGATATTGTCACTGCTTGGATCCATACTGATTGTCACATCTTTTTTCGGTGTGATTTTCGGTACATTGTTGACAACTACTTCTGTAGCATAGCCATTTCCAAAATCAATTTGGTAAGCTTTGTTTTCATACTTACCACCCGTTTGACCAAATTCAGGTTTAACTGTCATCGGATCTGTGATGAGTAATGATTTTCCTGCTGCTACATAGTTCTTGTAGAATTCGGCTGGATTATCAGCTGAGAAGAGTTGGAAAGCACCTTTAACAGTGATGTTTGCTTTCTTCAACAAGTCCTGAACTTTCTTAGGAGCAGCTTCTAAACTATCAAATTGTTGAACACTGATACCTGATACAAGGTTGCCCTCTAGATCACGAATCTTAACCAATTCTGGTTGAAGGGTTAAGGCTTCTTCTGGATAATCATCTACATAGTAGAAGCCGTTTTGGATTGCTTCCTTAGAAGATTTATCACCTTTATATTGATCCAAATCCCATGTTAATTCGTAGTAGTTCGTTGAACCAGCTAGAACTTCTTTGCCATCAATATTCACACCTTGCTTGTTCTTGTTAACTTTCAAAGGCTTGATGTAGTTGTTGTTTGGATTGTCAGGATCATTTGGTTTACCTGGAGTCGTTACACGAACAATATTTGACTTAACACCGTAGGCATCGTTGACTGTCAGTAGAAGTTATGTTGTATGTCGCCCCATCATTCAAGACGACCAACAACCGTTGGATAAAGAGTTTCAACAGGTTTAGTTAAATCAGCATTGAAAGCAGCCAAGGTCTCCTCAGTAGCCTTAAAGGTTACAGTGTGACTAGCTTTATCATAGCTTGTTTCAAAACCTTTGCTTGCAGCCTTAGTTGCTTCCAAATCAAACTGATAGCCAGTTGGAAGTGGATCTACCAATACAAATGAAGTTGTTTTTGGACGACCAGCTGTCAACGCTTCTGTTTTCAACTCAAACTTCACTACAGACCGCTGTAGCAACTAGAGTACGATCGATATCTACTCCATCCTCATTTTTAATTTCTTTATTAATCTGAGGTTGTGCAAATAGACGATTGTAATGGAAGTGAACTGTCTGGCACCGCTGGTGGTGTTGGCAACTGCTTAGGAGTTGGTGCTACCGGCGGAGTTGGCAATGGATCATAATTTGGCTCTTCTGGTTTGATGGCTCTGGTTGATCTGGGTCTTAACTGGTGGAGTTGGCTCATTTTCGTAGCTTGGTGCTACTGAGCTGGGTCCAATGGTTTCTCCGTTTCATATGTTGGCTCTTCTGGTTTTGATGGCTCCGGCTGATCTGGAGTTTTTACCGGTGGTGTTGGCTCATTTTCATAGCTTGGTGCTACTGGAGCTGGGTCCAATGGTTTCTCTGTCTCTATGTTGGCTCTTCTGGTTTTGATGGTTCCGGTTGATCTGGAGTTTTCTACGGTGGTGTTGGCTCATTTTCATATGTCGGTACTACTGGTGCTGGCTCCAATGGCTTCTCTGTCTCATACATTGGTTGAGTTGGAGCTGTTGGTGCAACAGGTTTCGTCGGAACCCCAATTGCATTAATGTTTGAATTGAAAGCAAACCAAATATTTCCACTTTTAGAAGAAGCCATATTAAAGCTAATCTCCGATTGAGTTATTTCACCGACAATAGCACCGTACCAATTATTTGGACTAGAGGTTGTATCCCATTCCGATGTATCCCAACGAGCCCCTAGCGATTTTTCTGCATTTGATGAATCTGCATAAGCAGAGTTATTTTCATGAATCTTGATAGATGAACCAGAAATTGGAATATATCGACCGTTAAAGTTTCTAACACTTTCAATTGCATCTTTATCAATTGCCCCACTACCGTTACCTCTATTTAGAGATGAAAAATTAACTAATCCTCCTGTGAGATTCATAAGTTGACCTTCTTCATCATAAAACTTGACTTTTACATTAATGTTTGTAGAAGTAAAATAATCATTATACCATGCTGTCACAGTTGGATCACTCGAGGTAAAACATAGTCATTTTGGTTCCATCGTTAAAAACCTGTTTTTTTAATGTAGTGTAAACTACTTTTGAAAGTCTTACCATTAAAACTTGAATTTTTAGACCAGTATAGGTAACATCGACTGGTTTATCCTTTTCTAATACACAAGCTTTGCATAAGTGTTGTTCGAATTGATTGCATTGAAATATGAATATGCTGTAGATTTTTGTCCTATCAGGATTTGTTGGCGAAATCCCCATGATTTTACCAAAGCATCCAATTCCTGCTGCCCATATTGATGTACTAGATGGATCAATTGTTCGTATTGTGCATTTTGGTTCTGATTTAAAGTTCAACGATTGTGATCTTGGTTCTGAAAGATAACCATCTTGCTTCTTTTTACTCTCCGCTTCCGCAAGTGCTGCAGTATAAGCTGCGAAAATCTTTCTTATACTTGGCAAGATCTGCTTCATATTTTGCAACCTTAGCTTCATAATCTGTTTTAGCCACGGCATTGCGTTGCTTGATTTCTTCATTCTCAGCTTTAATCGCAGCATTTTTTGTCTTGTTGTCTTCAACTGCCTTTTCATAGGCTGCTTTTGCATCGGCATTTGCTTTTTGAACGCATGAGCTAGTTCTGTCTGGTATTTGGACAGCTTAGCTTGGTAGTCTGTTTCGTTAGCTTCGTTTGCTTGTTTGACTGTTGCTAAATCTGCTTCGTATTTCTTCACCGCTGCGTCATAAGTCGATTTTGCAGCGGCGTTACGTTGTTTAATCGCTTCATTTTCAGCTTGAATGGCTGTATAGCTGTGTTTTTCTTTTACTGCTTTATCATAAGCTTCTTTAGCTTCAGCATTAGCTTTTTGTACTCGAGCCAATTCTGTCTGGTAAGCTGCTAATTTAGCTTGATAATCAGCATCATTATCTGCCTTAGCTTTCTTAATAGCTGCAAGATCTGCTTCATACTGCTTCATCGCCGCTTCATAAGTCGCTTTTGCAGTTTCATTACGTTGTTTAATCGCTTCATTTTCAGCTTGAAGCGCTGCATTCTTTGCAGTGTTTTCTTTTACTGCTTTATCATATGCCTCTTTAGCTTCCGCATTAGCTTTTTGTACTCGAGCTAATTCTGTCTGGTATGCTGAAAGTTTATTTTGATAGTCTTGTTGACTATCCTCATTTGCTTTTTGACAGTTGCTAAATCTTTTTGGTATTGCGCTAGCTTAGCCTCATATTCTGCTTTAGCTGTTGCATTAGCAGTGTTGATTTTTTCAACTTCTTCTTGATGACTTTTTAGATCTTTTTGATACTTGTCATCCGCTGCTTTGTTTTCAGCATTGATTTTATCTGTTTCAGCCTGATGAGCTGCGACTTCTTTTTTATATGCTTCAGTCGTTGTCTTTATTTCTTCTGCTTGTTTAGCATAGTCACTTTTGATCTCATCTTGTTTTTGAGCATTTTCTGTAGCAGTTGTAGCTGTTCCTTTGTCTTTTATTTCATCTTGAGCTACCTTAACTCCTGCAGATTTTGCATCGGCAACTGCTTTATCTAGATCAGCTGATGATACTTCTACTGGCAAAAGCTGAGTCTTTAGAACCAGCCTTAGCTTGGCTCTCTTTGGCAACTTGGCTCATTTCACCCTGAGCTTGTGGTAGATTTGTGGCTGGGTTTCCTGTAGTAGACACCTCAACTGTACTTCTTGCTAGTTGTCTCTGTGACTTCATCAGCAAATACTGCTTTGTCTGCAAAAAGCAATCAAAGCAGTTCCTAAAACAGCACCACACAAAGTTTTTGGTAACCTTTGCTTTTACGAAACTCATAGACTTCTTTTATTTTCATTATAAGCCATTTCCTTATCTAAATTTAGTCGTTACTTCTTATCTAGCATTTTACAAGGCAGGATGCAAACATTTACTCTCCCCTTCATTTATCGATAAATCTAACATATTTATAATGAAATTAAAAAGAAGATGGTTAAACCATCTTCTTTAGTTAAACTATTTATTTTCAGTCA
>BNJU01004805.1_pt1 | contig 18512 bp, 28 predicted proteins | sample 8539281 | NCBI WGS metagenome assembly BNJU01 (sample SAMD00202456, study PRJDB9452) | human saliva metagenome | isolation source: human saliva | place: Japan
GATAAAACAATGATTGCAAAGCAAAGAATTTGAACCAAGGGCAGGAGGAACGCAGAGGGTGCTAGAACGGTCTATCAGAGCGAACAGGGAGAAGCTACACGTTAGGCGATCAAGAACTAACTTTAGCCCAACGTATCGCAAAACGAAGATTTGAAAAGGAATTAGGCACAATTATGGCAAATAATTTTTAAAACTTTAGAAGACTCCAGAGAAAGCGTAGAAAGCGGCGAAGAGTTTAATCTAAAGCTAAACGGAATTGAGTATTACATTGGGTATTTTGGTGATGATAATGTAATCTCTGAGCCTTTTTGGTGTTAATGAACAAAAAAATTTTTCTAGTTTTGACGAATTGTTAGATATTGATTTACACGGGACTACCTTAAAAGATAGTTGGATGCTATTGACTGCTTAACTTTGTAGAAAGTCCCATTTTATGTGATATATTGGTAAATACAAACAAGATTGTCTACGGATGCTCTCTTATTTTTCCTGGATCATGGAGGTTTTCAAGAAATTTGTAGCGTAGAAACAGCAAAATAAAATGCACCTATAACAGGTGCTATTTACTTGTTTACTAAACACATCAATTTAATTAATTTTTTTAATTCCCCTTTATGTTTTTCTCTACTTTTTTTATAAAATGAACTTTGGTAGAAAACAGGTCAAAAACAGAGCAGGGTTAGGCCTGTTTTTATATACCTTTTAATTCGTCACTTATCAATTTTCCCCCAGCTCTCTCAACCGTTCCTGCCCTATCTTCAACATCTCTTCCTCTACCTTACTCCATTTTCCGAAGAGGCATTCGTGTAAAACTTCTGCTGCTGAGATTTGATCTACTTGCGAATCATAAACACACGATTGATCTCTTTGATAAATTTGAATTTGATTAAAAATTTTATCATTTTCTAACTCTCGTATGTTATCAACTAAATGTTCTACAATTCTATCATGGTGCTCTTTGGGAGTCGCTCTAGCTTGACTAGGATCTATAGCGTAGAGCTCCTCATAACGTATCAAGGTACTGAGATAGGACAATTCTGGCTTGGTCGCAATCAGTGCAAGTGAGACTTGATATCCTTTAGTTATCAATAATTGTGCCGTTTTTTTCTTGGAACTTCTGTTGTTCTCAAGGTGCCCTCGATTAACAAATGATAACCTTGTTTACTCAACTCATCTACAAGAAATTCAACCATTTGTCCCGCGAATACTTTTGGTATAATCCACACTATCTTTGCCATACTTTTCCTGTAGGCCAAGGTAGTTCGGATGAAAAGAGCGATAACTATCTCCATCAATGATAATGATATTGCCTTGAAATTCCCTCTGTTTCACACGATGAATCGTTGTCTTACCAGCACCACTCTGTCCACCTAGCAAAATAGCTTTAGGCTGAGATGAGGTTGTTTTCCCACGAGTTAAAGAACGAACGAGTCGTTTGGAGGCTCGTTCAAAATCATCTTGACTAAATTCTTCTAGTTTCATTAAGCCACCACCAGATGACGAGCTTGTTCTAGCATCCGTTCAATACCATCCAAATAGCCATTATATCGCTCTACTTCCTCAAAAGTTGCAACAAGATAAATCTTCGTGTTAATCAAATCAGACAAATCATCGCTCATTAGAACCCAAGGATTAGTAGTATCGTCAAATGCAATTCCTTGTTCATCTTGTAAACGATAAAGTTGCGCTAAGATATTCGCCCCTCGTTCTTTAATCACTTCAATTTTCAGAGTTAACTGATAATCTTCTACTGGTGTGAGCATTTTTTCCTCCCCTACGATATCGATATAAGAAACATTAAATTTCTGGCAGATACGATCTATTAGTTCTGTCGAAACTGAACTTGTCCCATTTTTCATAACGACTCAGACTATTTCTAGAGATACCAACAATCTTTGCAAACTCAGGCTGCGTTAAATTCTGTGTTTTACGTAACGTTTTTATATTTTCTCCAATCATGTAACTCCTCCTTTTTATTTATTTCTATTATAGCACAGAAAATAAAAACGCACCAAAAAAATGGTGCGTTTGTTCTTTTCGTTCTAGCCGAATGAAATATTTCATCTGTTACATTGATGGCAAACCAATCATCTAAAAAAATGACTTTATCAAATAATCTACTTAACTATTTTTAAAGACAAAATTAGCACAAAAAAACACCTGATAAAAGCCAATATAGCTCTACTCCAGGTGTTTTGTGTTTATAAATTTATCTTACTGTTCTTTTTGATTTTTCTAGCACTTGTAGCCAATCCAAGACCTGCGAGCATAATACCTAGACCCAAAAGAGTTTGGTTGCTAGAATCATTGCTTCCAGTTTCAGGAAGTTTAGCTGGTTCTGGTTTGTAAAGCAGTAGGTTCTGGTTTAGGAGTTACTTTCTGCTCCAAAACTGGCACAGTTGTACGGCGTTCCAAGTAGAATTGGTAGCTGTCTTTTGTTACCTTGTACTGACGTCCCTCACTGACTGTTTCCACAATCCATGAAGCTGCATCCTTAGTTAAAGAGTCAGCCAAGTTACGATCAATAGTCATTAATCGACCTTCAGATACAAAATCTTTATAGTTTCGTTGATTATACAAGGTTGTCGCTACGATTCTATCAATACCAGCTTTTTTCAGAGTTGTTAATGTCTCAGCGATAGATGGAATTGACGGATCTTCTTTCATCCTAGCATCTGTTAACAACACCACAAACTTTTTAATTTTTGGTGACTTAGACCAGTCATAAGTAGAAACAATCTTTGTGAGAGCAGGAGTTGCTGTTTCAGGAGAATCTCCCCCATGTGCGATCTTAATTTTTTCTAAAGCTTTTTCAAGTTCAACTGGATCTGTTGTAAAATAAGACTCACCAAATGTCGTTAGAATTGTATCTTCGTCAGTTTTTCCTAATCGACGTCCGTATACTTCATCACTATATGTAGCTAATCCAAAACGTGCCGCTACTCCATCTTTGGCAAGATTTCTTGCAAATTCATTGACATTTTTACGAACAGTATTAATAGTTCCTCCCATAGATCCTGAACGGTCAACAACAAAAACAATATCTGCTTCTCCTGCTTTTTTTAACAGTTGGTGGTGTTTTAGTTATTTCCACAGTTGTTGTCTTGTCTACTCGTTCGTACTGAGTATAAGAATTTCCATCTTTATCCTTAGCAGCTACAGTATTCTCTTTTGTCATAGTTACAGGATCTGGAAGTTTTTCCACTTTTTCTGGAGCAATTTCAGTTTTAGTTATCTCAGCCACAGAGGTTTCAATATGGACTTTCTGATTGCCTTTTTGACTTTCTTTTACTTCGACAGCAGATTCTTTCTTTGAGACATCAATCAAATCCCCAGCTTTTGCTTCAGTTTCTTTGACAATAGGTCTTGATTTTTCAGTTGCAATTTCTGCTTTAGCCTCTTCAATAGGGGATTTGACTTCTTCAACTACTTTTGGTGCCTCTGTTACCTTAGTAATTTCACTTGACGAAACTTTACTAGTTTCATCAGCAGAAACTTGTCCAAGTTGTGCAAAAGCAAAGAGGATAGCCACAGATGCCAATCCAACTTTCATTTTACGAAACGAAAAACGTTCTTGCTTAAACATTCCTTTTGCCATAATGACCTCTTTTTCTTTAACAGATTTAATATTTTTTTAAAATCTGTAGAATAACATAAATCACTACAATTTACAAGCGATTACTTGAGAGACTTTGTAACTAAAATAAACGATAGTATCTACATTTAAAGATAATTTTTGTTTCAAGTCTCAAATCATCATTTCCTATAATTCTTATCTTATTGAAATTTTAAAAAAACAGCAAAACCACTTGGTCCTACTGTTTCATTTTTTTAAAAATGTTTGACGTTTAGCTTTACGTTCTGCACGTCCACGGGCACGACTTTCTGCTCGCTTAGCTTTGCGGCGTTTTTTTCATCGACCGCCCATTGGATTTTTCTTCTTATAGCCTGGTTTAACTTTTTTCTTTTTCTTTTTGACCAAGCCAATCATTTCGATGTCCAGTTTTTCCTGTTTCTTCTCACGATTGGCACGGCGGTCACGGTCATAAGTGTCTTGGAACTCTCCATCTTTAACCACCTTAGGTACAAACTTGATACCCAATTTTTCCAATTCGCGAATATCTGAGTCATCACTAGGCTGGTAAAGGGTAATGGCTGTACCTGGTAGACCGTTACGTCCAGTTCGTCCAACACGGTGGACAAAGAAGGACAAGTCCTGTGGGATAGCATCATTGATAACATGGCTGACACCTTCAATATCAATCCCACGCGCAGCTAGGTCAGTCGCAACAATATACTCAAAATCAAGGTTCTTCACCTGATTCATGATCCGTTTGCGTTCACGAGGTGCAATATCCCCATGAATCTTAGCCACTTTTAAGCCTTGTGCAGTCAGGTAAGCATGCAATTCATCTGCACGTGTTTTTGTATTGACAAAAATCATGGCAAGATACGGTTGCATGACTTGAGTCAACTCATAAATCTGAGCATTCTTGTCACGACCCTTGGTCGAAATCAACCAGTTGTCAATGGTATCAGAGATAACTGTCTTAGTCTTGATTTTCTCCATGACAGGATTTGACAAATATTTCTTCAAGAATGGTTGCAGTTTTTGTGGAATAGTCGCTGAAAAGACCATGAACTGCAAGTCTTTCGGAAGGCTACCTGCAATCTTATCGACTGTTTCCAAGAATCCCATATCCAAGGTCATATCTGCTTCATCGACTACAAAGGTCTTAGCCTTGTGAATAGCCAAATCACCAGATTTTACCAAATCATAGATACGCCCAGGAGTTCCGATAACGATATGTGGTTGGTTGCTAGCTAATTTGTCAATCTGACGGGCCTTGTCTGTACCACCAACGTAGTTGGCAACACGAATCTCAACATCTGAATGTGCTGCAATCTGACGAGCTGCTTGGTAAATCTGAGTTGCTAACTCACGACTTGGAGCTGTGATAACTGCTTGTACACTATCGCTCTCTTCATCTAGCTGTTGGAAAATTGGTAACAAGAAGGTATGGGTCTTTCCTGAACCTGTTTTTGATTCACCGACCAAGTCACGACCTGCCAAGACAATAGGAATCAACTTTTCCTGCACCTCGGTAGGAGTCGTAAACTTCAACTCTTCCAAAGCTTTTTTTCTATATATTTCTTAAATTTAAATTGTGTAAATGACATAATTTCCTCGATTCTATCTATCTACCCATTATACCATAATTTCGTTTATTACAGGGGCTGGATTTCCGTCAAGGGGAATCGCTTGAAAATTCGAATAGCTAAGCATACGAGACAAACACTCCTCGTTACGATGAACAAGGAGTGTCATAGGGGGTTACTTGAGTTTCCACTCTTTTCTCAGCCAATCACAAAACTGATGATAGCGTTGATCAAGAGCTTCATGATGCCCATAAGCATCAAATGTAGAATATGTTGAGGGAACTTTCTCTGAAATCAGTTCATGTAGCTCCTTTGCAAAAGCAGAAGCCTTAGATAGGCGATTGGAATGATTGGCACCTTCTGTCTGACCATTTTGCAGATAAATAAGACTTTGACTCTGTATCAGATCATGTTCCCTACAATAGTCTGTAAAGTCTGGATACCAGAAAGAACCACAGATAGAAAAGATACAGGTCGCAGGAAGATAACTACTATAGAGACTATAGACAGCAGCAAGCCCCCCAAGTGAATAGCCACCATAAGCAATTCGACTTTCATCGATCAAGTAGTCTTTCTTTAGAATTTTTAAAATTCCTTGAAATAGCTTCTGATGGTATTGGTCTACCTTCCCACCAAATCTGCTGCCCCTTCTTTCAAAGCACCAGCCTTCCAAGGTGTAAAGTCATCCAGACGATTTTCTGGAATCAACCCCACCAAAACCACAGATTGAGATAGGTCTGACAAATAGTCCAATTGTCCATCATTTAAAAGTACAAGTGGATAGGCTTGTTGAGGATCATAGTTTGAAGGAAGACTAACCCTAACTCGAATCCCTTCCCAGTTAAACTCCTTATTTCTTGATAAAGTCATTGATCTTCTCAAGGGAATCAATCACTGCAGGACCGTAATCCATCAACTCATCGTAAGAGATGGTCATGATTTTTTGATTCTTGATTGCTGGGACATTTTCCAAAACAGCATTTGCCTTCATCAAATCCACTGCTTTTTCATCCAACTTTTGATTGCGATCGCTGGTTACATAGATAATCAACTCTGGATCCATTGATACTAGATTTTCCAAGGTCAAGCCAGATGTTCCTGTTGCGACATTGGTATAACCAAGTTGGTTAAGCAAGCTTTCCTGAAGGGCTGACTTGTAGGCACCAAAGGTTTCATCATTGTAGGCCACCATAATCAGAGCTTTTTTCTTTTCACCCTGTGTTTCTGGGTTGGCTTTTTTAACCGCATCGATTTTAGCTTGTAATTGTTCTTCGTATTGATTCGCCTTGTCTTGGACATTGAAAATGGTACCAAGATTCTTCACATCTTCTACGATATTTCCTAAATCTTGTTGGATAGTTGAAAGTGAAGCTTTTTGCGTATAAACAGGGATTTTGTTTTCATTCCAAGCACTAATGGTTCCCATTGACTTTTCAGAAAACATCATGTTGCGTCCCATCAAGGCATCAGGTTCATAAGAAAGAACTGTTTCTTGTGAGACAGATTTTTTATCGCCAATGTGAGGGATAGCTTCAATCGCATCCTTGTATTTACCAGTTACAGCATTATCGGGATTGAGCATGCCAGCAATTTTATCCTTCAAACCGAGTTCAAGTAGGATTTCAGTTGTTGATAGGTTGTTGGTGATGACCTTTTCAGGTGCCTTTTCAAAGACTTGTTCGACTTCATTTCCTTTAGCATCATAGGTTTTGATGGTTACAGGATAGCTGGTTTCAGTATTGGCTTTTTGACTAGCTTCCGTTGTAGCTGATGCCGTTGCTGTTTCTTTTAGATGTGTTGCTACAAGCCGCCAAAGATAAGGTAGCTACTGTCACAAGCAAAATACTAAGTGATTTTTTCATGTTTTTCTTTTCCTTTTTAATGTTTATAAATAGTGAATCATGGCTTGCTGATCTTCTGTCCAAGTAATCTTACTTTGAACGCCATATACAGCCTTCAAAGACTCAGGTGTGATGGTCTCTTTTGGAGTACCTTGGTAAACTATCTCCCCCTCTTTCATCAGATAGAGATAGTCTGAATAGCGACAAGCCAGCTGAATATCATGCAAGACGGCTAACACATTGATCTGGAGATGTTTGACAATGTTTAACAAGTCCAGCTGATACTTGATATCCAAGTGATTGGTCGGTTCATCTAAGAGCAAGAGTGAAGGTTCTTGAGCTAAGGCGCGTGCTAATAAAAACCCGTTGTTTCTCTCCTCCTGACAAAGAAGAGTAGAGACGACTTCTCTTTTCTAACATATCTACCTTGACTAGAGCATCCTCAACCAGAGCAAAATCACTATCTTTTTTTCCTTTTTGTAAGAAAGAGAGATGAGGTGTTCTGCCCAGCATGACAATCTCCTCAACCGTACAATCAAACTGAAGTTGATTAAACTGCGTGATAACTGCCATCTGCTTTGCCGTTTCTTTGACGCTCATTTGGTCTAGAGGCTTCCCATCTAGAAAAAATCAAGCCCTGATTCAGCTTTTCCTGTCGATAGAAAGAGTTTCAGCAAGCTGGTCTTTCCACTTCCATTTGGTCCCAAAAATAGTATGAAATTGGTTTCCCTCAAGTTTAAGTGAGACTCCTTTGAGAATCTTTTTTTCTCCGATTCCAAAGTGAATATCCTGGCACATTAAGTCCATATCAGACTCTCACCTCCCTTCGTCTACTTGCAACCATGTAGATAAAGAAAGGTGCTCCTACTAGGGCTGTGAAAATTCCAATCGGTAGTTCAGCATTTTGAATCAAAACGCGAGCAAAGACATCTGCCCAGACGACAAAGAGGGCGCCTAGTAAGGTTGCAATCGGAAAAAGCCTTCTGTAGTTTGTACCCACCAAACTTCTCGCCAAATGTGGTGTAATCAAACCGACAAAACCGATGATTCCACAAGTCGAAACTAGGACTGCCGTCATCACAGCTACAATCGTCACATAGAGATACCAATAAAAACGCAAGGGAATTCCCAAAGTCAAAGCCGCCTCATCTCCCATCATCATGGCATTGAAAACACGGTATTGGGAAGAGAAAAATAAAAAGGCGATTCCCACGATTATAGTTGGTAAGGTTAAGTGAGCCCATGAGGTCCCCGCTAAAGAACCCATGGTCCAAAACTTGATGGTCATAACGCTATCAGCATTGGCCCCGATAGAGATAATAAAGTTTGAAAAAGCCAAAAATAAGGCATTCACTACCGTACCCGATAAGATTAAGCTAGAAGTTGTCATTCTGCCCTGCATAGACGCAATGAGAAGAACTGCAACTGTTGCCAAAATTGCTCCGAGGAAAGAACCTAGACCAATCATAACTTTAAATCCAAGAATAATACTCAAAGTTGCTCCAAAGGTTGCCCCAGCTGAAATTCCTAATACATAGGGCTCTGCTATTGGATTGTTGACCGTTGACTGCATGACACTGCCACACATGGAGAGGCCAGCACCAACAATCAAAGCAAGAAAAAAACTCGTGGCAATCTCATATTCCAGACAATCGCAAGTGTCGACTTCGAAAGGTCTCCTATCTCCAGCGGAGCTCCCATCTTACTCAAAATTATCCGATAAGTATCACTCAAACTAATTTGAACTGAACCCATAGAAACAGCTAGAAACAGTGAAATTCCCAATGCTCCTAGCAAAAATAGCAAGGAAAAAAAATATCGCAGGTTTTGATGGCTTCCAGAAAATTTGGAAAGCATGAAACCCTCCCTTTATCAAAAATTAAAAAAATTTAGACAATTTTTCATAATTAGTATACCACATTTCTAAATCAGGAACAAGACTAGAAAAAGAGACAAAAAGCCCTCTGAAGTCAGAGAGCTAATTTGAAATCGGTCTAAAATCCCTGATGAACGAAAAATCTCCCAAAGGGAGAACTTAATGGTTTATTTTTTTCTTACAGTGCTAGGAACCATAACCGAAGATAATACTTGAGTATATCGAGGTAAGGTGACAAAAATAAAAAGCCCTCTGAAGTCAGAGAGCTTTGTTCTTGCTGGATAAAACGTTTATAGACTAGGCGACGAGGCGAAGATTGTACTAATAGTACATCGAGCCAAAGCCAACGAAGTATAGAAACGTTTTTAGACGCAAGATTAACGACGAAGTCCAGAGAGTTGATTAACTCACGGTAACGGTTAACGTCGTTTTTACGCAAGTATGCAAGCAAGTTACGACGGCGACCGATTTTCTTCATCAATCCACGGTAAGTAGCGTGGTCTTTTTTGTGTTGTTTGATGTGTTCGTTAAGGTGGTTGATTTCCCAAGTAAGGACAGCAACTTGAACCTCTACTGAACCTGTATCACCTTCGTGACGTGCATATTGTGCAATGATTTCATTTTTCTCTTTTTGAGATTGCCATGATGTTTCTCCTTTTTATTTGGCTTCATCCGAGTGACAGGTTGGCATGCCTGTAACCAAGAAGAAGTTATTTGTCTTTACGACATTTCTTATTCTACCAATAACTAAGTTCTTTGTCAACTGATTTACTATCTACACCGCAAATGTGCTATAATAGTTATAGGAAGGATATCTAAGTAGACATCTTGAAAAGAGAGGTGATTCGCCATGCGTAAACACTATCGTTATCTCCCCTACTATTTGGTCATATTTTTCTTTTATTGGCCACTGTATGAGTTGTTCTTATTAGTTGTTTCTGACCCCCTTATACTCAAGGGACTCTATATAATCAATCTTCTCTTCTTTACACCTCTGGTAATCTTGATTGTATCACTACTCTATAGCTACCGCTTCCGTTTCTCACTTTGGTGGTTACTGGGAATCGGGTTGCTCTATGGCTTTACCATCATACCTTTTGGTGAATTTATCCTTATCTACTTCTTGGCCTATGAAATCTTTGCCCTAGTGGGTATGGCTTCTGGTCTTGGAATCAAGTATTTGCTACAAAAAAGAAAAAACAAAAAACTTTCACAAAATCCTTGAAAAATCTCGCAATCATGCTATAATAGTGCATAGAGACAAGTCACTTAGAACCTTTCTACAAGAGAGTGCGTGGTTGCTGAGAACGCATAGGAAGTCTAAACTGATACTACTCTACTGACTTTTATGCAAACATAAAACGGTGGCCACGTTAGAGCCAATCAGAGGTGTCCCTCTTTTTTGAGGAACATAAATGAAGGTGGAACCACGTTGCGACGTCCTTTTTAGGATGTCGCTTTTTGTTTTTCTTTATTTAAGACTGCAAAATAGGGAAACACTTCTGCTATAGAAATAATTGATAACCAATATAAGGAGAAAATCATGATTCAAATTACTTTCCCAGATGGCGCTGTTCGTGAATTCGAATCAGGCGTAACAACTTTTGAAATTGCTCAATCAATCAGCAATTCCCTAGCTAAAAAAGCTCTTGCTGGTAAATTTAACGGCAAATTGATTGACACTACTCGTGCTATCATTGAAGACGGAAGCATCGAAATCGTGACACCTGATCACGAAGATGCTCTTCCAATCTTGCGTCACTCAGCTGCTCACTTGTTTGCTCAAGCTGCTCGTCGCCTCTTCCCAGATATCCACTTGGGTGTTGGTCCAGCTATCGAAGATGGTTTCTACTACGATACAGACAACCAAGCAGGTCAAATCTCTAACGAAGACCTTCCTCGTATCGAAGAAGAAATGAAGAAGATTGTTAAAGAAAACTTCCCATCTATTCGTGAGGAAGTGACTAAAAGGATGAGGCGCGTGAAATCTTCAAGAACGACCCATATAAATTGGAATTGATCGAAGAACACTCAGAAGACGAAGGTGGTTTGACCATCTACCGTCAAGGTGAATATGTAGACCTTTGCCGTGGCCCACACGTCCCATCAACTGGTCGCATCCAAATCTTCCACCTTCTTAACGTAGCTGGTGCCTACTGGCGTGGAAATAGCGACAATGCTATGATGCAACGTATCTACGGTACAGCTTGGTTTGACAAGAAAGACTTTAAGAACTACCTTCAAATGCGTGAAGAAGCCAAAGAGCGTGACCACCGTAAACTTGGTAAAGAATTGGATCTCTTTATGATTTCTCAAGAAGTTGGACAAGGACTTCCATTCTGGTTGCCAAATGGTGCGACTATCCGTCGTGAATTGGAACGCTACATCGTCGACAAGGAAATCGCTGCTGGTTACCAACACGTCTACACTCCACCAATTGCCTCAGTAGAACTTTACAAGACTTCAGGTCACTGGGATCACTACCGTGAAGACATGTTCCCAACTATGGATATGGGTGATGGTGAAGAATTCGTTCTTCGTCCAATGAACTGTCCTCACCATATCGAAGTCTTTAAACACCACGTTCACTCTTACCGTGAATTGCCAATCCGTATTGCTGAAATCGGTATGATGCACCGCTATGAAAAATCTGGTGCTCTTACAGGGCTTCAACGTGTACGTGAAATGTCACTTAATGATGGTCACACTTTCGTAACACCTGAACAAATCAAAGATGAGTTCCAACGTACGCTTCAATTGATTATCGATGTTTACGAAGATTTCAACTTGACTGACTATCGTTTCCGTTTATCCTATCGTGACCCTCAAGATACTCACAAATATTTTGATAATGATGAAATGTGGGAAAACGCTCAACATATGTTGAAATCAGCTATGGATGACATGGGACTTGACTACTTTGAAGCTGAAGGTGAAGCAGCCTTCTACGGACCAAAATTGGATATCCAAGTTAAGACAGCTCTTGGTAAAGAAGAAACTCTTTCTACGATCCAGCTTGACTTCTTGCTCCCAGAACGCTTCGACCTTAAATACATCGGAGCTGATGGCGAGGAACATCGCCCAGTTATGATCCACCGTGGGGTTATCTCAACCATGGAACGCTTCACAGCGATCTTGATTGAGAACTACAAGGGTGCCTTCCCAACATGGCTTGCACCACATCAAGTAACCCTCATCCCAGTATCTAACGAGAAACACGTGGACTACGCTTGGGAAGTGGCTAAGAAGCTCCGTGACCGTGGTGTCCGTGCTGATGTGGATGAACGTAATGAAAAAATGCAATTCAAGATCCGTGCATCACAAACTAGCAAGATTCCTTACCAATTGATCGTTGGTGACAAGGAAATGGAAGACGGAACTGTCAACGTTCGTCGCTATGGACAAAAAGAAACGAACACTGTGTCAGTAGAAGAGTTTGTAGCAGCTATCCTAGCTGATATCGCCAACAAATCTCGTGTTGAGAAATAAAACGATCACAGTCTGAGAAACATTTTTCAGTAAGAAAAAGCAACAACTATTTCAGTTGTTGCTTTTTATATTTTGTTTAACCTGAGTTAGTAGTGATTGATCAAACCACCACAAATAGTATCCTCATCAACAATCCTTTCTATCCATTAACTTTTGGATATAGGATATCCTCCCAAGATTTGCTTCCATGAGTTAGATAAGTTGACTATCCTTAGTCCTTGTCTGCTTCATTTTCTTTTGCGAGGTCATCTTGTGAATCTTTTTCAGATAGTTTTTGATCAATATACTTGTCAATGGTTTCATAAAATTCCTTGGTCATCTCACTATCTAATTTTTGCGAATTATTGACTTGATTGACTTTCAATTGAACAGATTGAATACCGTAAGAGGCTTGTTTTTGGCGAATGGTTTCTAATTCTTCTTCTGAAATCGGATCTCCAACAACCGTCAAGACCAATTCATTTCTCTTTGACTTGTAGACTTGATTAATGACCGTATAATTGGCGAACTCTTTTCCTACGAACTGTTTGATCTCTTCTTTTCGTTTTTCATTCATCGTCAGAGTGACTGCTGAATAGCTGGCTGGAAGAACCAATAATACAATCAAGGATATCAAGCCAATTTTCATTTTAATGTTTAGCTCTTTAAATGAACTTAAGGCAGATTTTTTCATCATAATTCTTGTTCCAACAATGTTGGTTAGCATGATAAAGACACAGTTGATCGAAAAAAGATAAAGAGCCCCAAATAAAAATCGTACATTTCCAATAGCTAAGCCATAACCTGCAGTACAGATAGGTGGCATCAGAGCTGTTGCAATGGCTACTCCTGGCACGATATTGTTTGCTTCTTTTTTCCTTGAACCAATGACACCTGCTATCCCACCCGCAATAGCAATGAGAACATCCCAAATGGTTGGAGAGGTTCGTGCAATCAACTGGCTACTTGCATAAGATAAGGGAGAAATCCAGAAATACAGAGTCGATACAAGCAAACTGACCAATACATGAATAAATAAAAACCTTTAGAGATTGCTTGATTAAACGCGTATCAAAAATAGCTAAACCAAATCCCAGTCCAACAATCGGTGTCATAAGAGGGGAAATCAGCATGGATCCAATAACGACAGCTGTTGAATTCATATTGAGACCTATAGAGGCAATAAAAATCGAACACATCAAAATCAGTGTATCTCTTAATCGAACATGAAGGTCATCATATAGTTTCTCGCGGAATTCCCGTGTTGAATAGTTTCCGGTCATTGGTTACTCCTTTTTATTTCATATAATCTTGTTTCTGCATGGATGATGGTAGAGAGACTTCTGTCCAAACTGACATGTTTTTAATTCTTACCTGTGATTCTTTTGAACATTATCATTTAAATATCCATCAGTCCATCCTACATATTATATCAAAAATTTTTACAACCTTTCTCTGAAGAACTCAATCGATTTTAAAAGATAGCGAACGGAAAAATTCCAGTTACCTTTTTCTTTGTTCTATCCTATTTTCTCACTATATGAAATCTAAAGAAGAGCTTGAAAGATTTCTTCCAAGCTCTTAGCATTTCTTTTTACTCAATAAGTAGGTTCACTTCCGCAAACTTAATTCGCACGGTTGTTCCTTGACCAAGTTCAGATTCGATACGGATTTGATGACCTAATTCTTGGCTAATTTTCTGGGTTAAATAGAGACCAAGTCCAGATGACTGCTGGGTCATACGACCATTGTAACCTGAAAATCCGCGTTCAAAGACTCGAAGAACATCACTATTTTTAATGCCGATTCCTGTATCCTTGATACAAAGGTCCTGACCGTCCATATAGATTTCAATTCCACCTTCATTAGTATACTTGAGGCTATTTGAAAGGATTTGTTCAATGACTACCAACAACCATTTTTTATCCGTCACAATGCTTCTATCCAAGTCATGCATATTAATACTTAGGCTTTTCTGGATAAAGAAAATAGCATATTTACGAATGACTTCCTTGACCAGATCTTCTATATTTTCTTTTTTCAAAACCAAATCATCATGGAAGCTTTCTAAGCGTAGATATTGGAGCACGAGATTGGTATAGGAATCAATCTTAAAAATTTCCTGCTCCAATTGCTGTTTCAGTTGGCGATCCGTCACCTCACTCACGAGAAGTTTACTAGCTGCAATTGGGGTTTTTATCTGATGAACCCAGAGTGTATAGTAGTCCACCAAATCATTATAGCGATTTTCGCTTCTGATTTCTTTTGATAAAGCTCAGCTTCGCGTTCGTCCAATTTTTCTGCTAGAGCACATTCCAAAGGAGATTTTGGTTCTCTTTCAGAATAAAGCATTTCCTTACGATAAACTTCTGCTTCTACTAGGATATCCCAGATGAAAAATAAAAGGGTTAGAAAACTACAAAGCAGAAAGAAGTAAAGAAAGTAAGAACCTAGATTTGTAAATAAAATGTGAAAGGCGAGGGCAAGGCAGCTAATCAAAAAAATGAAGACTAAAAGGCGAATCCGTGAGCGAAGATAAGCTAGAAAAAATTGTCTCCAATTAAGCATGTTTTAACCCGTATCCTATCCCTTTCTTAGTTTCAATAAATCCTACCAAACCTTGCTCTTCCAGCTTCTTACGCAAGCGCGCAACATTGACAGAAAGAGTATTATCATCGATGAAAAAGTCACTATTCCAGAGTTCCCGCATCAAGTCATCACGCGCCACGATATTACCTGCATGTTCAAATAAGACACGCAGGATTTGAAATTCATTCTTTGTCAACGTGATTGCTTGTCCCTCAACATGCAGATCCATAGACTTGGTATTGAGGATAACTCCTGCATACTCCAAGAGACTTTCATCCCGCCCAAACTCATAAGAGCGGCGCAATAATCCTTGTACCTTAGCTAAAAGGACCTGCTGGTCAAAAGGCTTGGTCACAAAATCGTCAGCTCCCATATTAATAGCCATCACGATGTCCATAGCCTGGTCTCTAGAAGACAGAAACATAATGGGAACTTTTGAAATCTTGCGGATTTCCTGGCACCAATGATACCCATTAAACAAGGGAAGACCAATATCCATAAGAACCAGATGAGGCTCAGACTGAGCAAATAGCGTTAGAACTTCCATAAAGTCTTCTACCATAACTACTTCAAAACCCCATTCGGAGAGCATTTTCCCAACTTGCTGACGGATTACTGGATCATCTTCTACTAGTAAAATCTTATGCATCTGCTCCTCCTTTTTTTATATTATAGCAAAATTCTCCTGACTACTAGCGAAATTGATGCAAATCTGATATGATAAAAGTTAAGAAAGGAATTCCCATGGCCAATATTTTTGACTACCTAACCGAAGTTCAATACGATTCTTTTATGATCTTCCCTTAAATGAACTCGATGTACTTGCTTTGACAGAGCTGACTTATCTTCCTTTTGATAACCTATTGGACCAACCCGTCAATCGTTTAAGCGATGTCGCAACACGTGTTCCGCGAGAAAGCACCATGTTGACCAATAAAGAACGTCTGCAACTCCTAGATCAGCTTTCCCAACACAAACGTTTTAGAAATTGCAAGTTATCAAACTTTATTAACGAGATTGATACGGAGCAACAAAAGCAGTTTGCTGCTATGACCTATCGTCTGAATCTAGATACTTATCTGATTGTCTTTCGTGGCACAGACGACAGTATTATTGGCTGGAAGGAAGATTTCCATATGACCTATATGAAGGAAATCCCTGCCCAAAAGCATGCTCTTGAATACTTGGAAGATTTCTTTAAACAACATCCAAAACAGAAAGTGATTGTAGCTGGACATTCTAAAGGTGGGAATCTAGCCGTCTTTGCTGCTAGTCAAATCCAGCCTGAATTGCAGGAAAAGATATCAGCAGTTTATACCTATGATGCTCCTGGTTTGCAGGCTCATCTAACTGAAACGACTGGTTATCAAGATGTTATCCCTAAATTTCACCGTTATGTCCCACAAGGTTCTGTCATTGGCATGATGCTAGAAGTTCCTGATACTCCTATCGTCGTCAAATCTACGGCTCTCGGTGGCATCGCCCAACACAATACTTTCAGTTGGTTGACAGATGGACACCACTTTGTCCAACTAGAGGAGATTAGTAGTGAAAGTCTACAAATCAAAGACGCTCTTAAAGAATGGGTGGACAGTGTGCCCAATGAAGAACTAGAGCTCTACTTTGATCTCTTTTTCGGAACCATCCTAGAATCTGGAATCACTTCCATCAACGATTTATCTTCTAGAAATGCTATTGAACACATTCAACAACTTGTTTTTCAAGCCCAGACACTGGAGCCCGAGCAAGTTGAAATCTTAAAAAATCTGACACAACTCCTACTAGATGCACGCTTCCAAGCCTGGAAAAATCATTTTTAATGTATTAAAAAGTCCCTTCTTTTATGGAGGGACTTTCTTGTTGATTGATTTCTTATTTTGTCCTTCTGTGTTATACTAGAAACTGTAAATTCTTTTAAAGAGGAAATCCTATGAAAATCCATAAAACTGTGAATCCTGTCGCCTATGAAAATACTTATTATCTTGAAGGGGAGCAACACCTGATTGTAGTCGATCCTGGTAGTCATTGGGAAGCCATTCGCAAGACTATCGAGACTATCAACAAAACCCTATCTGCGCTATTCTCCTGACCCATACCCACTATGATCACATCTTAAGTCTAGATTTGGTTAGAGATACTTTTGAAATCCTCCAGTCTATGTAGCAGAAAGTGAAGCTTCTTGGCTCTATACTCCTGTTGATAATCTTTCTGGGCTTCCTCGTCACGATGATATGGCGGATGTCGTGTGTAGACCAGCTGAACACACCTATGTTTTTCATGAAGAATACCAAATCGAGGAGTTCCGCTTTAGTGTATTACCAACTCCTGGCCACTCTATTGGTGGTGTTTCACTTGTTTTTCCCAGACGGACACCTTGTCTTAACAGGAGATGCCCTTTTCCGTGAAACTATTGGCCGAACAGACTTGCCAACTGGTAGTATGGAACAACTCCTCCATAGTATCCAAACCCAACTCTTTACCCTCCCTAACTACGATGTCTATCCAGGTCACGGACCTGCTACGACCATCGCCCACGAAAAACCTTTAACCCATTTTTCTAAAAACATAAAAACCAAGGACAGTCATCCTTGGTTTTTTTATAGTTCATATTTCTATATCAATCTTTGTTCAGTGTATTCAAAGTTGAACTAGAAAAATAATTTAAAACTAATTAGCTGAATTCAATTCTTTTCCAGTCAATGTTAGACAAATCAAGCTTTTTCAGAAGAAATATCTAAAAACTTGCTCTGCTTTTTCATTACCACCGATTTGAATAGTTGCTTCTTTAATCTTCTGCACTCCGTTTTTATTAAACGAATATAAAGCCAGGTTCATTTCTGGACGGGTTGACTGCCAGTCTGCATAAGAGACTTGACCATTTTCGTAAATAACAAATCCTGAGCGAAAACCACCTGCAGAAGCTACATAAGCTGTGTGAAGTAAGTTAGGCTTTTGATTTTCCAAATAATAAATGGCTGATACAAATTTTTCATCACCAATAAGCAACTCGTCTTGACCATCCTTATTTAAATCAACAATGGCATATTTCCAATCTGGTGCATTTTGATAATCCATTCGAGAGAAAATCAGGCCATATTCTTCTGATGCAATCTTGTGTTGTTTATTTTCCTGGTATAAATCTTCTCTATTACCTTGCTTTAAAAGGTCTGTAAAGTGATTATAACGTTCAATCACTTCTTTATATACATCTTGTCCAGTTTCCTTCTTATTTTCAACAGTCGATTGTGACGCCTTGGTCGAAGAGTCACTGGTATTCTCAGTCTTTGCTTCTGTTGATGCACTAGTCTTATCGTCTTCGGATACAGATGATAGTGCAGACGAAGGTTCTGTATTGCTATTATTTTTTTATTGAGACCACAAGATGCCAAAACTGAAATCGAAAGAATAGCTGAAAGCATCATTAAAAAAATTTCTTCATGTTAACCTCGGTAGTATTGTATTATCAGATGGATAAACTTTAAAAATGAATCATTAATCCCAAGATGATACTTGGTTAAGGACTTACTTTTACCAAATAATCACGCGGTCTTCAGGTGCACGCCACATTCCGTCGCCTT
>BNJU01002805.1_pt1 | contig 18482 bp, 14 predicted proteins | sample 8539281 | NCBI WGS metagenome assembly BNJU01 (sample SAMD00202456, study PRJDB9452) | human saliva metagenome | isolation source: human saliva | place: Japan
TTTAACGTTTTTGTTTTTTTGTTCGGAGAGTTTGATCCTGGCTCAGGACGAACGCTGGCGGCGTGCTTAACACATGCAAGTCGAACGCTGAAGCCTCAGCTTTTGTTGGGTGGATGAGTGGCGAACGGGTGAGTAACACGTGAGTAACCTGCCCCTTCTTTTGGGATAACGCCCGGAAACGGGTGCTAATACTGGATATTCACTGGCCTTCGCATGGGGGTTGGTGGAAAGGTTTTGTTCTGGTGGGGATGGGCTCGCGGCCCATCAGCTTGTTGGTGGGGTGATGGCCTACCAAGGCTTTTGACGGGTAGCTGACCTGAGAGGGTGACCGGTCACATTGGGACTGAGATACGGCCCAGACTCCTACGGGAGGCAGCAGTGGGGAATATTGCACAATGGGCGAAAGCCTGATGCAGCGACGCCGCGTGAGGGATGGAGGCCTTCGGGTTGTAAACCTCTTTCGCTCATGGTCAAGCCGCAACTGTGGGTTGTGGTGAGGGTAGTGGGTAAAGAAGCGCCGACTAACTACGTGCCAGCAGCCGCGGTAATACGTAGGGCGCGAGCGTTGTCCGGAATTATTGGGCGTAAAGGGCTTGTAGGCGGTTGGTCGCGTCTGCCGTGAAATCCTCTGGCTTAACTGGGGGCGTGCGGTGGGTACGGGCTGACTTGAGTGCGGTAGGGGAGACTGGAACCCTGGTGTAGCGGTGGAATGCGCAGATATCAGGAAGAACACCGGTGGCGAAGGCGGGTCTCTGGGCCGTTACTGACGCTGAGGAGCGAAAGCGTGGGGAGCGAACAGGATTAGATACCCCTGGTAGTCCACGCTGTAAACGTTGGGCACTAGGTGTGGGGGCCACCCGTGGTTTCTGCGCCGTAGCTAACGCTTTTAAGTGCCCCGCCTGGGGAGTACGGCCGCAAGGCTAAAACTCAAAGGAATTGACGGGGGCCCGCACAAGCGGCGGAGCATGCGGATTAATTCGATGCAACGCGAAGAACCTTACCAAGGCTTGACATGCACGGCGGCACTGCAGAGATGTGGTGGCATTTAGTTGGTCGTGCAGGTGGCATGGTTGTCGTCAGCTCGTGTCGTGAGATGTTGGGTTAAGTCCCGCAACGAGCGCAACCCTTGCCCCTATGTTGCCAGCACGTGATGGTGGGGACTCGTGGGGACTGCTGGGGTTAACTCGAGGAAGGTGGGGATGACGTCAAATCATCATGCCCCTTATGTCTTGGGCTTCACGCATGCTACAATGGTTGGTACAGAGGGTTGCGATACTCGTGAGGTGGAGCGAATCCCTTTAAAGCCAGTCTCAGTTCGGATTGGGGTTCGCAACTCGACCCCATGAAGGTGGAGTCGCTAGTAATCGCAGATCAGCAACGCTGCGGTGAATACGTTCTCGGGCCTTGTACACACCGCCCGTCACGTCACGAAAGTTGGTAACACCCGAAGCCCATGGCCTCAACCGCGTTTGTGGGGGAGTGGTCGAAGGTGGGATTGGCGATTGGGACGAAGTCGTAACAAGGTAGCTGTACCGGAAGGTGCGGCTGGATCACCTCTTTCTAGGGAGCCCAGTTTTGTGGGGAACAAGCAGTGCTGGCCTGTTGGTTGGTGTGTTGGTTGTTTTCTTGTGCCTGCATGTGTTTCACTGCACCGATTTGTGGGTGGTGGGTGGGTGCGTTTTTGGGTTGGGCATAAAGAGTTTGATAGCGAGATGAGCACACTGTCGGGTTCACGTTCAACACCGTGTGAGCGTCCGCCACGTGTGGTGGTGGTTGCCCGCGCAGCCAGCCTGAGGCTTTAGTGGGTGTGGGTGTGTGTGTGGTGGGTTGTTTGTGATTTGTATAGTGGTTGCGAGCATATTTGTTCTGTACTGTTTTTTTGTGTTTTGTTTAGTTTTGTTAGGGCATTCGGTGGATGCCTTGGCATCAAGAGCTGATGAAGGACGTTGCGGCCTGCGATATGCCCTCGGGGAGCTGGCGAGCGAGCGTTATTATCCGAGGGTGTCCGAATGGGGGAACCTAACCTGGCTGTGCTGGGTTACCATCATCTGAACGTGTATAGGGTGGTGGGGGGAACGCGGGGAAGTGAAACATCTCAGTACCCGTAGGAGAAGATATTCCGTGAGTAGTGGCGAGCGAAAGCGGAGGAGGCTAAACCAGATGCGTGTGAGAGGCGGCGGCTGTTGCGTGTTTGGTGTTGTGGGGCCATGTTGGATCCTTCTGCCGGGGGGTCGCATTGCATGTTGTTGGGAGTTGAACAGTCTGGGATGGCTGACCGTAGAGCGTGAGAGTCGTGTAGGTGGACCGGTGGCGTGTGGTGTGGATGTGGTGCCCGAGTAGTGCGGGACTCGTGAAATCTCGTGTGAATCTGCCAAGACCACTTGGTAAGCCTAAATACTACTTGATGACCGATAGTGCATAGTACCGTGAGGGAATGGTGAAAAGTACCCCGGGAGGGGAGTGAAATAGTACCTGAAACCGTGTGCCTGTAAGCCGTCAGAGCCTTGTGGGGTGATGGCGTGCCTTTTGAAGAATGAGCCTGCGAGTTAGTGATACGTGGCGTGCTTAACCCGTGTGGGGTATGCGTAGCGAAAGCGAGTCTGAAAGATGGCGTTTGTCGCGTGTTCTAGACCCGAAGCGGGGTGATCTACCCATGGTCAGGTTGAAGCAGAGGTAAGACTGTGTGGAGGACTGAACCCACCAGGGTTGAAAACCTGGGGATGAACTGTGGGTAGGGGTGAAAGGCCAATCAAACTCCGTGATAGCTGGTTCTCCCCGAAATGCATTTAGGTGCAGCGTTGCGTGGTCCCTGGTGGAGGTAGAGCTACTGGATGGCCGATGGGCCCTGTGGGTTACTGACGTCAGCCAAACTCCGAATGCCATTAGGTGTAGCGTGGCAGTGAGACTGCGGGGGATAAGCTTCGTAGTCGAGAGGGAAACAGCCCAGATCATCAGCTAAGGCCCCTAAGCGTACGCTAAGTGGGAAAGGATGGAGTCGCGGTGACAACCAGGAGGTTGGCTTAGAAGCAGCCATCCTTGAAAGAGTGCGTAATAGCTCACTGGTCAAGTGGTTCTGCGCCGACAATGTAGCGGGGCTCAAGCGTACCGCCGAAGCTGTGGCAGCAACACGTGTGCTGGCGCCAGTATACTGGTTGCTGGTGTGTTGTTGGGTAGGGGAGCGTCCTGCACGAGGTGAAGCCTGGAGGTGACTTCTGGTGGATTGTGTGGGAGTGAGAATGCAGGCATGAGTAACGAATCTGCGGTGAGAATCCGCAGCGCCGATTGACTAAGGGTTCCAGGGCTAGGTTTATCCGCCCCTGGGTTAGTCGGGTCCCTAAGGCGAGGCCGACAGGCGTAGTCGATGGACAACCAGTTGATATTCTGGTACCAGCGTTGTGACCGCCCATGCTGAGGTCATTGTGCTAACCAATTTGCTCCGCGCCTCCGCATGAGCCTTCGGGTTGCGTGGTGTGTGTGGGTCTTGGGGTCCCGGTGATGGTAGGCAAGCGTGTTAACAGGGGTGACGCAGACAGGTAACTGCAGTGCGCCGATGGTTGTGCGTATTTAAGGTTGTGGCCCGCCCTTCAGGTAAATCCGGGGGGCATATGGGTGAGAACTGATGAGGGACACACGCGTGTGTGGACTTGTGGTGATCCTATGCTGCCGAGAAAAGCCTCGACGTGAGGGCATGACGCGCCCGTACCCCTAAAACCGACTCAGGTGGTCAGGTAGAGTATACCGAGGCGTTCGAGTGAATCGTGGTTAAGGAACTCGGCAAAATTCTCCGTAACTTCGGGATAAGGAGGACCCCGTGACTTGCTCCCACCGTGCGTGTTGGGTGTGGGGTTGTGGGGTCGCAGAGAATAGGGAGAAGCGACTGTTTATCAAAAACACAGGTGCGTGCGAAGCCGTAAGGCGATGTATACGCACTGACGCCTGCCCGGTGCTGGAAGGTTAAGAGGAACCGTCAACATTCTTTGTGGGTGTGAAGCGGTGAATTTAAGCCCCAGTAAACGGCGGTGGTAACTATAACCATCCTAAGGTAGCGAAATTCCTTTGTCGGGTAAGTTCCGACCTGCACGAATGGCGTAACGACTTCTCCGCTGTCTCAACCGCGAACTCGGTGAAATTGCAGTACGAGTAAAGATGCTCGTTTCGCGCAGAAGGACGGAAAGACCCCGGGACCTTTACTATAGCTTGGTATTGGTGTTCGCTTGGACTTGTGTAGGATAGGTGGGAGACTGTGAAGCTGCCGCGCCAGCGGTGGTGGAGTCGTCGTTGAAATACCATTCTGGTTTCAAGCGGTCACCTTAACCTTGGCCCGTGATCCGGGTTGGGGACAGTGCCTGGTGGGTAGTTTAACTGGGGCGGTTGCCTCCCAAAATGTAACGGAGGCGCTCAAAGGTTCCCTCAGCCTGGTTGGTAATCAGGTGGCGAGTGCAAGTGTACAAGGGAGCTTGACTGTGAGACCGACGGGTCGAGCAGGTGCGAAAGCAGGAACTAGTGATCCGGCCATGGCACGTGGGTGCGTGGTCGCTCAACGGATAAAAAGGTACCCCTGGGGATAACAGGCTGATCTTGCCCAAGAGTCCATATCGACGGCATGGTTTGGCACCTCGATGTCGGCTCGTCGCATCCTGGGGCTGGAGTTGGTCCCAAGGGTTGGGCTGTTCGCCCATTAAAGCGGTACGCGAGCTGGGTTCAGAACGTCGTGAGACAGTTCGGTCCCCTATCCTCTGTGCGCGCAGGAAATTTGAGGAGGGCCGTCCCTAGTACGAGAGGACCGGGATGGACGAACCTCTGGTGTGCCAGTTGTACCGCCAGGTGCATGGCTGGTTAGCTACGTTCGGAAGGGATAACCGCTGAAAGCATCTAAGCGGGAAGCCTGCTCCAAGATGAGGTTTCCACGCCCCCCGTGGGGTGAGAGGCCCCCGCCAGACGAGCGGGTTGATAGGCCAGAGGTGGAAGCACCGCGAGGTGCTCGCGAGCCGACTGGTACTAATGGGCCAACACTAAACAACAAACACCCTCACCAACGCGTGCGGGTGCAACAAGAGCAGTCAACAATCAACTGCCGCAACCACTATACGAACCACGATCAACCCACACCCCCACACACGCAAACAGCGGACGGGGGACAGTGTTGAACACATAGTCTTGTGGTGGTCACAGCACCGGGGAAACGCCCAGCAACATTCCGAACCTGGAAGCTAAGCCCGGCAGCGCCGATGGTACTGCAACCGATAGGTTGTGGGAGAGTAGGACACCGCCACAACACACCCCAAACACGTGAGGGCCTCACCAAACAGGTGAGGCCCTCACAGTCATATACAGCTATACGCCGATTGAAGGAGTGTCATCCCTCTCCTTTTACACACCCAGCCCTTCCAACAGACGTAACAAGCGAGCCCCCCACACGCGCCCACAATTCGACCAGCTCACACCACGAGACACACCACACCAACGGACCAATGTCGCTCACATTTGTCCTCGTGGCATGGGATGCTTAATGCATGGTTCCTTCTGCACATCCGCGAGGGTCGCATCACCACAAAGGTAGCGACGAGGTCCTCGCCCAGCGTATGGCGGCGCATGACCGCCTTGCTCATCAATCCCAGGTTGTTCTGCGGCTCGGACAGATGCTGCTTTCGTTTCGGTGCGAGCGCGTACCGCGTGAAGAAATCGATGGCGGACGTGGCGCGTGCCGTCGGCATTTCTGAGCATCGCGCTCAGGTCACCCTACACGGAGATCATCACGACTGCGTACGCCACGGTACGTTCCGCACGGAGCTTGCCGAGCAGCGCCTGATGGGTGTCAACGCCGACAAGATTGACCGCATTAACAACTACATTGCGTCGATCAACGGTAAGTCGGTTCGCGTCGAGGACGTTTCCGACGAGCTCGACAAGATCGCGAAAGGTCCCGGCCTCTACGACTGGTTCTCGAACGCGCTCGCCTCGGGCCTCGCCTGCGCGGCATTCGCATTCCTAAACGGTGGGGGATGGGTCGAGTGCTCGGCCGTCGCCGTCGCCTCGTTCTTCGGGACAGGCGCTACGTCGACAGATGCTGATCCGCCACATGAACCACTTCGGCGTCTGGATGGCCTGTGGCGCTCTCGCCGCAATGATCTATATCCTTCGTTGCACCGGCGCAGCAGTTCCTCGGGTATCGAGTCGACGCACCAGGCTGGCTTCATTTCGGCGCTGCTGTTCCTGGTCCCCTGGCTTCCCGCTGGTGACGGGCCTGATCGACTTTGGTGAGGCAGGACTTCCAGGCGGCCTCGGGTCGCCTCGTCTCACGTCGCGATGCTTGTCGCATCGGCCGGCGTTGCGGTATGGGCCATCTCGGCGATTTTTTTGGCTGGTCTGTAACCCCCGAGTATGGCGTTGCTCTTTGTCCCGTGGCTGCACCACTTTGCTCCGCTTTCCTGACGAGCTTTTGTCGCTGCGTACGGGCTTCGCCATGCTCTTTCAATTCGCCTCAACGAGTCTGTGCGGCCGCCGCACTGATTGGAGCCGTGATCAACACGGCGCGTATCGCGTTGAACCTGAGCTCGGTGTCCCGGCCCGGCTGCCGTTGGCCCTCGCTGCCTCGCCGCCGGTCTCCTTGCGGTCTTCGTGGCACGTCGGACGCGATTCTCGCGCGTCACCCTGTCGGTTCCCGCCGTCGTCATCATGATCCCCGGTGTACCCCCTGTACCGGTCGCTCACCTACCTGAACAATCAGCAGATCGACGATGCGCTCGGCGCACTCGTTCACCGTCATGTTCACGATCGCCGCTATCGGCATGGGTCTGGCGCTTCCCGCATGCTCACCGATAAGAACTGGCTCGTCGAAAAGCAAGAACGAGTTCCCCAACCTGTGGGAGTACGAGGAGGAGAACGCATGAAATTCGATATCGAGGCGAGTGTGAAGCCGCCGTCGTTCGAGTTCGAGTACGAGATCGACCGTGACGAGATCCGTGCCGTCGGGCCGCAACATTGCGATCGTGTGCGTCGCGGCAGTGACCGCTCGAGTGCTCGTCGCACTGATTTCACGCTGACGCTCGTTCATCGACGAGGCCGTGGCCGGGAAACCGGTCGCGGCCTCGTCGTCCGTGTCGAGTCAGCGTCGCTTTGACGGCTGCGGGCGACCTGTGGCCACGGCCGGGCTGCTTTGTGTGCCCGTGGGCGGCGGCCCGCCCGCGAGATCGCCGACGCGAGCCTTTCGGCTCGGAGTGGTCGATCTCGAGGCCCGGCCAGGCCCTGCCACCGCCCACGGGCACCGCAGCCAGGCCTAGCGGGCCAGCGGTCGGCATCTGGTACCCCCCGTGACCGCCTGCGTGTAGCGCAGCTCGGCCTTGCAGCTCGTGCAGGCCACGGCCACCACATGAGCGGCGCGGTGCCCGGTATGGGCTCGGAGAGGGCGTCAATGCATGCGAATGGGGCCAGCCCGAAAGGGCCGGCCCCATTGTTGTCGCGGGATCGAACCCGCTGAGAGGTTGCCGCTACATGCCGCCCAGGATCGTGGCGACGATGATCTTGCCAACCATGGCGACCGGGTAGACAAGCGCGTAGCCGAGCGACACGCGAGGATCGGCGTTGGTACGGCCGTTCGCGAAGGCGAGGACTGCGGGCTGCGTCTGCGCGCCGCCGAGCAGGCCGGCGAGCTTCGTGCCGCCCATCTTGAAGACCCAGCGCATGGTGCAGTACAGGCCGACCGCCATAATCGACGTCATGACGATGCCCAGTGCGAAGATGCGGATCCAGTCGCCCGACGTAAAGGCCTCGAGGATCTGGCCGCCTGCCTTGGCGCCCGCCTGCGCGAGGAAGATCAGCAGGCCGAGCTCAGCCATCACCTGGCATGTCGTGAAAGGGAAGAGCCGTCGCGATGGGGCCGATGCGGCCGACGCGGCCGAAGATGAGACCCACGATGAGCGTGCCGGCGGCGGAACCGATCGAGAAGTACTCGCCGGAGGGGGTCAGGATCGGCAGCTCGCCGATCGCGATGCCCAGCGCCATGCCGATGCCCAGGGCGATCGGGTTGAGGTCCGTGAGGCCTCGGGACGAGTCGCCGAAGAACTTCGTAATCTCAGCCATCTTGGACGTGGGGGCGACGACGCGCACGCGGTCACCCTCCTGCAGGACGAGGCCTGGCTCGGCGACCATGTCGACGTCGCCGCGGCGCACGCGCGAGATAGTCGCGGAGAACTCCTTGGCGAGGCCGAGCGAGGCGACCGTGCGGCCCGAGACCTTCGGGTTGGAGATCGTCATGCGGCGGAAGTCCAGGTAGGAGCGGTCCTGCATGAGGGAGTGAGAGGATGCGTGGCCGAGCTCCGTTGCCGCACGAGCGACGAGCTCGCGAGGGACCGACGACCGTCACGAGGTCACCAGGATCCAGGGTGTCGGACATCTGGGGACGGGTGATCGGGCCGGTCTCGCCGCGGCGCAGACGGGAGAAGGAGACCTTCTCGCCGAGCTTCTCGTAGATGTCGCCGACGAAGGGGTGGTCGTCGCGCTCGACGCGGATCGTGCGGTTCGACAGGGGAGAGGGGGCATCCTTATCGTTGCGGCCGTAGTGCAGTGCAGCCATCGAAGCGGCAAGCATGCCGATGACGCCGAAGAGGTAGGCGATCGAGTAGCCGACGGTCGCACGTGCTGGATCGCCGGAGGCCTCGCCGGCAGCGGCCAGAGCGGGTGTGTTCGTCACCGAACCCGCGAAGGTACCGGCGATGAGCGGAACGTCCATACCCATGGCCTTACCGACGTAGAGGCCGACGGTGGCGGTGATGCCGTAGAGGGCAACCATCGACAGAATCGGGCCAACGGCGGTCTTCAAGTTGTGGAAGAATGACGCACCCGAGTTGATGCCGATCGCGAACGTGAAGAGCGTCAGGCCGAGAGTGCCCAGCTGGGGGGTGACTCGCAGCTCAATGCCGTAGGACTGCGCCCACGCAGCCAACGCGATGGCAAAGAACAGAACGGCGGCGGCGCCGAGGCTAATGCCCCTGATTTTCACATGGCCGAACGCCATGCCTATACCGATGAGAAGGAAGAGGAACAGAACTGGCTGTTCGCTCAGAATCTCGAAGACCTGATGCACGATGAAATCTCCGTGTTGTGGATTGTGATATGAGGTATGTATCAATTAAAGCAGCAATACGTGCTGTGTATCTCAGTCCATCGTCCTAGATGGCGATCAGCGTCCAAAGGTCCGCACAATGAGATGGGTAAGGAGCGGAGAGCGTGGGAGCGATACGGTAAAGGCATGCTCGACGTTCGCGGAATTGGAGTCCTCGCCCTGGTCATCGTACCCGGGCGTGCGATGCCCTGCCGTGTAACGTGAGGATGGATCGCACGCCGAATTCCCCGCATCCGTGCTGACTGCCGGATCTGACGGGGTTTTTCTTTGAGACGGTCCCAACGATTGAGAGGACGAATGGTGAGCGACACCGCCAACACCACCCGCATGACCGGAGCCGAGGCTATCGTGGCGAGCCTCGAGGCCCTGGGCGTCACCGACGTGTTCGGTATGCCCGGCGGCGCGATTCTGCCGACCTACGACCCGCTGCTGGCGTCGACGTCTATCCGCCACATTCTTGTCCGTCACGAGCAGGGCGCGGGCCACGCCGCTGAAGGCTACGCCCTGGCCACCGGTAAGGTCGGCTGCGCGATCGTGACGTCCGGCCCCGGCGCCACCAACGTGCTGACGGCCCCTGGGCGACGCCTGCATGGACTCGGTCCCGATCGTCGTTATCTCGGGCCAGGTCGGCGCATCCCTGATCGGCAGTGACGCCTTCCAGGAAGCCGACATCGTGGGTGCGTCGATGCCCATCACCAAGCACTCCTTCCTCGTCACGGATCCTGCGGAGATCCCGGCGCGCCTGGCCGAGGCCTTCCACCTCGCGGGCACCGGCCGCCCCGGCCCCGTCCTCGTGGATATCACTAAGTCCGCTCAGGTCGCTGAGATGGACTTCTCCTGGCCTCCCGCCATCGACCTGCCCGGCTACCGCGTCGCGGACAAGCCGAACATGAAGCAGGTGCGTGCGGCTGCCCGCGCGATCGCCGATGCCCAGGCCCCCGTGCTCTACGTGGGTGGCGGCATCGTGCGCTCCGGCTCCACCGACGCCCTCGCCGACCTCGTCGAGGTCACGAACGCCCCGTCGTCACCACGCTGACCGCCCGCGGGCGTTCCCCGACTCTGATCGCCACAACCTCGGCATGCCCGGCATGCACGGCACCGTGGCGGCCGTCGGTGCCCTCCAGCGCGCCGACCTGATCGTGGCCCTCGGTGCCCGCTTCGACGACCGCGTGACGGGCCGCCTCGACTCCTTCGCGCCCCGCGCCACCGTCGTGCACATCGACATCGATGCCGCGGAGATCTCGAAGAACCGCCACGCCGACATCCCGATCGTCGCCGACCTGGCGACCGCCCTGCCGATCCTCACCGAGGAAATCGCCCAGGCCTCGTCGGAAAACAAGGCGGACATCTCCGGATGGTGGCGCTACCTCGACCGCCTGCGTACCAAGTATCCGATCGGATGGGCCGAGCCCGAAGACGGCATGATGGCACCCCAGGAAGTCATCAAGAAGCTCTCCGACAAGGTCGGCCCCGAGGCCATCTACGTGACGGGCGTGGGCCAGCACCAGATGTGGGCCGCCCAGTTCATCACGCTGGACAACCCGCGCAGCTTCATCTCCTCGTCCGGCTCCGGCACCATGGGCTACTGCATCCCCGCAGCCATGGGCGCCCAGGTCGCGGCCCCCGACAAGGTCGTGTGGGCGATCGACGGCGACGGTTCTTTCCAGATGACCAACCAGGAACTGGCCACCTGCACGATCAACAACATCCCGATCAAGGTTGCCCTCATCAACAACTCGGTGCTGGGCATGGTCCGCCAGTGGCAGTCCCTGTTCTTCGGCAAGCGCTACTCGAACACGACGCTCAACCCCGTCGAGGGCGAGCAGATCCTCAACTCGAGATGCTCGCGCAGGCCTCACGGCATGGCTGCGCGCACCGTTCGCTCCATCGACGAGGGTCGACGAGGCCATCGAATGGGCCATGTCGATCAACGATCGCCCCGTTCTCATTGACTTCCGTGTCTCAAGGGACTCGATGGTCTGGCCGATGGTCGCCGCGGGCGTGTCCAACGATGAGATTCGTTACGCCAAAGGGCATGGCGCCCTGACTGGGAGGTGGAAGACTGATGACGAATCGTCACACTCTGGCCGTGTTGGTCGAAAACAAGCCTGGCGTGCTCACTCGCGTCGCCGCGCTTTTTCGCCCGCCGTGCCTTTAATATCAAGTCGCTGACCGTGGGAGACCGAACACCCGGAGATCTCCCGCATGACCATCATCGTGGACGGAGACTCCGCGCCCATCGAGCAGGTGGTCAAGCAGCTCAACAAAGCTCATCAACGTCCTCAAGGTCGTCGAGCTTGAACCCGAAGACTCCGTCGAACGGCGTCTGCTCATGATGAAGGTCCAGGCTGACGAGACCCGTCGCACCTCGGTCCTGCAGATCGTGGACCTGTTCCGCGCACACGTCGTCGACGTGCAACCCGAGTCGGTCGTCATCGAATCGATCGGCTCCCCTATCCAAGCTGGAGGCGCTGCTGCGGGCCCTGGAGCCCTACGGCGTCACCGAACTCGTCCAGTCGGGCGCCGTGGCTATCGGCCGCGGGTCGCGCTCGATCACGGATCAACTGAAGGAGAAATGAAAATGGCAGAAATCATCTACGACGACGGCGCAGACCTGTCGCTGATCCAGTCCAAGAAGGTTGCCATCATTGGTTACGGTTCGCAGGGTCACGCGCACGCGCTGAACCTGAAGGATTCCGGAGTTGACGTGGTCGTCGGCCTGCGCCCCGGTTCCTCCTCCTGGGCCAAGGCTGAGGCCGCTGGCCTTGAGGTCAAGGACGTGGCCGAGGCCGTCGCCGAGGGCGACGTCGTCTCGCTGCTGCTGCCCGACCAGGTCCAGCGCTACGTGTACGCCGAGCAGGTTGCCCCCAACCTGAAGGAAGGCGCCGCCCTTCTCTTCGCGCACGGCTTCAACATCCGTTACGGCTACATCGAGGTCCCCGAGGGCCACGACGTCGTCATGGTCGCCCCCAAGGGCCCCGGCCACAAGGTCCGCGAGACCTACACCCAGGGCAAGGGCACCCCGGACGTCGTCGCCGTTGAGGTGGATGCCTCCGGCCAGGCCTGGGAGCTGGCTCTGTCCTACGCGAAGGGCATCGGCGGCACCCGCGCCGGCGTCATCAAGACGACCTTCACCGAAGAGACCGAGACCGACCTGTTCGGCGAGCAGGCTGTCCTGTGTGGCGGCGTCTCCCACCTGATCCAGGCCGGCTTCGAGACCCTGGTCGAGGCTGGCTACCAGCCCGAGATCGCCTACTTCGAGGTCTGCCACGAGATGAAGCTGATCGTCGACCTCATCAACGAGGGCGGCATCACTAAACAGCGTTGGTCCTGCTCTGACACCGCTGAGTACGGCGACTACGTCTCCGGCCCGCGCGTCATCAACGAGTCCTCCAAGGAGGCCATGAAGGCTGTTCTGGCCGACATTCAGGACGGCACCTTCGCTCGCAAGTTCATCGCCGATCAGGATAACGGCGCCCTCGAGTTCAAGGCGCTGCGCGCCGAGGAAGAGGCCCACCCGATCGAGAAGACCGGCCAGAAGCTGCGCAAGGCCTTCGGCTGGACCGACTCCGACGAGGACTACACCGAGGGCAGCGCCGCGCGCTGATCTCGCGGTCCGTTTCGGATAGCTTCAAGCCCCGGCCTCGTTCCTACATGGGACGAGGCCGGGGCTCTTTTGTGCTGACAGGCGCGGTTATGTTCGGCAGGGTTTCCGCGGGGTCAGTTCGCCGGTGCCTCGTCCGCGCCGTTCGTCCACGGAAGGGAAGTGGGGGAGAGGCGTCCGCGTTGGAGACGGTGGAGATCGGTGCGACGATCACGAGGGAAGCGACGGCTGCCGACGCGACGCGTCAGAGTTCGACGGGAGGGCGCACGCTCATTCCTAACTGTGAAAGACTGATTGACAGGACTAGTTTACAGGTAAGTGCTGCTGAGCAACTAGCTATGGTCTGTTCCACTGTTCGATGTCGGTCACTATGTCCTGGTGAGTTGCATTGCTTGGTGGGCTGGGTTGTTTTGACAGGGGAGAGGGGTATTGCTGTTGGGAGGTGTGGGCGTGGGGGTTCTGTGCGTGTTGCCCAGTTTGGCGGTGAAGGTCTGGCAGGTGTGTGCAGATTTCCGTAGTTCTGCGGTAATTGTCCTAGACGTCGATAAAAGTTCTCTGTCGAATAACTGGTTAACGAGCATCTAAATTTGTATGATGAATCTCGTGGACGAGTGAATCGCGACTCACTGACCGCTGATTGACAACCCATATCGGAAGGACCAATGATGACCCTCCGCCACTACGGGCGCGCCCTCGCGGCTGCCTCGGGAGCCGTGCTGCTCTGCGCGACTCTCTCGGTTCCCGCGCTCGCGACCCCGACCAGTGACACCGGTGCAGCTGCTCCGGTGGCGGCCTCGGCAACCGACGAAGGTTCGGCCCCCATCACCGTCACCGTCACGCGCACCGACTCCCACGGAGACAAGGTGTACGAAGGCGACCTAATCACCGTCACCGTCACCTACACCAACAACACCGACAGCGCGCTCACCGTCTTCCCGGTGGACTCGAACCTCTCCGGCGTCCTCACCACCGGCGCTCCGAACTGCCGCTGGCACAACCTCGCCGCGCACACCACCAAGCAGTGCACGACCGCCACACACACCGTGACCGCCGACGACGTCGCGGCCGGTACTTTCACCCCGATGACCACGTGGGCGGCCACCCGTGACCGCAACGGCACCGACGTCATCGCCGGTGGCATCACCGCCAACGCCGACCCGGTGACCGTCGCCCAGGGCGAGCGTCCCCCGGCCCCGGATCCGCTGGAGACCCCCCAGGACTACGCGATTGGCGACAAGGTCCGCCTCGCGTCCCCAGGCCCTCGCCGGATTCAGCTGCCACCGCATCCCCGCTCTGACCACCGCTAACAACGGCTGGATCATCGCCTCGTGGGACGGCCGCCCCAACACCTGCCAGGACGCGCCTCAGGCCAACTCCATCGTCTACCGCATCTCCAAGGATGGCGGTAAGTCCTGGACCACCCATTAAGACCGCCCTCGCCGGCACCCCCGGCGCCCAGAAGATCGGCTACTCCGACCCCTCCTTCGTCGTGGACCGCACCACCGGAACGATCTTCCTGTTCTCGGTCAAGTCCTACGACGCCGGCCTCTTCCAGTCCCAGCTGGGCACCGATCCCGCGGCGCGTAACATCCTGCACGCCCACGTCGTCGAGTCCCACGACAACGGCGAGACCTGGGTGAACCCCCGCACCATCACCGACCAGGTGACCGCCGGATACGAGGGCCAGTGGTTCACCCGCTTCGCTTCCTCCGGTGAAGGCATCCAGCTGCGCTATGGCGCCCACGCCGGCCGCCTCATCCAGCAGTACGCCGTCGCCAACTCCGGCACGACCTCGCTCATGGCCGTCTCCGTCTACTCCGACGACCACGGCCAGACCTGGAAGCCTGGTGCACCCACCGAGGGCAGCGCCGACGAAAACAAGGTCGTCGAGCTCTCCGACGGTCGCCTGCTCCTCAACTCGCGCACGCAGGGCACCGCCGGCCAGCGCCTCGAAGCCATCTCCTACGACGGCGGTCAGACCTGGGGTCCCTTCCGCCACAACTGGGACTTGACGGACCCGCGTAACAACGCCTCCATCGTGCGCGCCTACCCGGATGCCCCCGAGGGCTCCGCGCGCGCTCGCGTCCTGCTCTTCTCGAACGCCGACTCCTCCAGCGCTCGCGCCAACGGTACCATCCGCGTCTCCTACGACGACGGCTTCACCTGGAACGACGGCAAGGTATTCGAGAGCGGCGAGATGGCTCTACTCGACGCTGCACCCCCTCGGTGACGGCACCTGGGGCCCTGCTGTACGAGTCCGGCGGCTACAAGAACATCGAGTTCATGCGCCTGGACGCCGCCTCACCTCGGCCTGACCGACCCCGGCGAGGAGCCTGCTCCCGAGCCGCAGCCGACCCGGACCCGACTCCGGAACCGCAGCCCGCCCCGGACCCGACCCTCCCGAGCCGCAGCCACCCCTGAGCCTGCCCCGCGGTCACTCCCGCGCACTGGGTGAACACCGGCTCGGGCTGGAAGTGGCAGCTGGAGGACTCCAGCTACGCGACCAACCAGACCATCACGATCGGTGACGCCACCTACCGCTTCAACTCGGCGGGCATGATGGTCACCGGTTGGGATCTCCAGGACGGCAAGTGGAGCTACTACAACGCCTACGGCGCTCGCGTGAGCGGCTGGGTCGAGGACGGTTCCTGGTACTACCTGGATCCCGCGACTGGCGTTATGGCGACCGGCTGGGTGCAGGTCGACGGCACCTGGTACCTCTTCTCCGCCTCCGGTGCGATGCTCACCGGCTGGCAGCACGCCGGCAGCTGGTACTACCTGGCTCCCTCGGGTGCCATGCTCACCGGCTGGCAGCACATCGGCGTCACCTGGTACTACTTCGCCGGTGATGGCCACATGGTCACCGGCTGGCAGATGATCGACGGACGCTGGTACTACTTCGCATCTTCGGGTGCGTGGATCTGATCCACATCTATCGCGGCCGGGGCCGGGGGAGCGTGTATGCCCTCTCGGCCCCGGCCTCGTCTATGGGGGACGTCACGGCGTAAAGAGACCACGGGTTGGACCCGTTCGGACGCGCGGCGCAGACGCGGGGGAAGATGGAGTCATGACACTGAACATCGCAGTAATCCCCGGCGACGGCATCGGCAAGGAAATCGTCCCCGAAGGCCTGAAGGTCCTGGACCGCGTCCTGGCGGACAAGGGCATCGACTACTCCACCACTCACTTCAACCTGGGTGCCGAGCGCTGGCACGCCACCGGCGACACCCTGACCGACGAGGACCTCGAGGCGATCAAGCGCCACGATGTCATCCTCCTGGGCGCGGTTGGCGACCCCTCCGTGCCCTCCGGCGTCCTCGAGCGTGGGCTGCTCCTCAAGCTGCGCTTCGCCCTCGACCACTACGTGAACCTGCGCCCCTCCAAGTACTACGAGGGCGTGCCCAGCCCCTGGCCAACCCCGGCGACATCGACTTCGTCGTCGTTCGCGAAGGCACCGAGGGTCTTTACTGCGGCAACGGTGGTGCCGTGCGCGTGGGCACCCCGCATGAGATCGCGACCGAGGTCAGCGTCAACACCGCCTACGGCGTCGAGCGCGTCGTGCGCTACGCCTTCGAGGCGGCCGCCTCGCGCAAGAAGCACCTCACCCTCGTCCACAAGCACAACGTCCTGGTCAACGCCGGACACATGTGGCGCCGCATCGTCGATGAGGTGGGGGAGGAATACCCCGATGTGAGCGTTGACTACTGCCACATCGACGCCGCCACCATCTACATGGTCACCGACCCGGGCCGCTTCGACGTCATCGTCACCGACAACCTGTTCGGCGACATCCTCACCGACGAGGCCGGGGCAGTCACCGGCGGCATCGGTCTGAGCGCGTCGGGCAACCTGAATCCCTCGCGCGATTACCCCTCCATGTTCGAGCCCGTGCACGGATCCGCCCCCGACATCGCGGGGCAGGGTAAGAACGATCCGACCGCGACCATCTCCTCGGTCGCGCTCATGCTCGACTTCATGGGATTCGCCGAGGAAGCAGAGCGCGTGCGCGCGGCGATCGATGCCGACATGGCGGCGCGCGCCGAGGCCGCGGCGGCGCGGAACGCCGCTCGTGCGCTCCACCTCCCAGATCGGCGACGACATCGCAGCCAGGGTCTGAGGCAACGACACGACGAGGCCGCTCCCGGATAGGGAGCGGCCCTCTTGTTCTATCTGTTGGAGTGTCGGCCTCGCAGCGCGTGTTAGCGCGTGCCGATGAGACCGGGCAGGGGAGTACGTGACGCCCACTGCGTGACATCGATGAGGGCGGCGCTGGCACCCGCCGCGCGCACGTCTGCGGAGTCGCTCGCGAGCACTGCGGCGTCAGCCGCCAGCAGGTTTGAGGCCAGAGATGCCCCGTCAAAGGGGCGTCGAGCGTGCAGCGTGACGTGCGAGTATCCGCAGCGCCAGCGCGCAAAGCGGTGTCGACGCGGACGAGCAGCTCGCCGGACACGTTGTACGCGTCGCTCAGCGTCCCCGCGCTCACCTGTGCTTTCGGTAGGGATGAGGCGGTGCAATCCCAGGTGGCGACAGCCTGCGAGAGCTCCGCCGAAGAAGCGAGATCCTTACCGGAAGGGGCGAACGTGGGGAGATGGACGACTCATTGAACAGGTCAATCGCCCAGGTCTGAACGCCCTGACGCGACGCCATGTTCACGCGGTCGTTGATGAGCAGCGCAGCATCGTCACCGGCCCCGAGATCGATACCGTAGACGTAGGGCGAGGCGCGCCGCGCTCGCGTAGCGCCCGAGCGCGGAGGCACCGAGCGTGCGTGCCTCTTCGGCCGAGGATGCTTGTCGGGGTTGGCGGCGATCTCAGGTCGCGCGTGGCCGTGCGCGCCAGCCACGACACGTACGCCGAGACGTCGGTGGCGCCTCGGATACAGCTGCCGGAGCGGACTCGCCCTCGGGCGTCGCGCCGCCCCACGGATCCCACAGTCCGCCGAGCGCCTCGAGTCGCGCCTGCGACGATGACGCTGACGTCGCGTCAGAGCGGACGAACAGGACGCGCAATCCGTCGCGATATCTGCCAGCTGGGTCGCGCGAGCGCAGCGGCAGCCTCCGTGCGCGCGGCCTGGTCGCGAACCGCCGCGAAAACCAGACAGGGTGGGCAGCGACGATGCACCGCACGCGGACAGCGCGAAAACCGCAGCCGACGTCACGACGAGGCCGGGGGATGCGAGTGTGGTCAAAGTCGTTTTGCGAAACGCACACCCGCATCATCCCACACCCCGGGTAGGATAGGGAACTGACCCGCGTACGCGACAGAAAGATAGGCGCATATGGCATCGTCCACGTCAGATGGACCGCTCGAGGAGCTGCTGGCTCCCGTGGTCGCACTAGTCGGGACTGGAACTGGACTCAGTGACCCGCTCACGCTCCGACGCGATGCCCCTCCTGCGGGTCATCGTCGAAGCGCCCATCGGTGCCGACGGAATTGACTCGGACACCCTCGCCGAGGTGTCCCGTGCCGTCGTCGAAAGCCCTGGATGTCGCGGACCCGATCGACGGCGAATACCTGCTCGAAAGTCTCCACGCCGGGAGCCGAACGCGAGCTCACGAAGGTCGGGCACTGGATGCGACAGATCGGACGTCTCGTGCGCATCAGCTGCGAGCCGGTGGCTACGTCTCCGGACGTCGTTGCCGCGAACGAGACCAGCGCAACGATCGATGTTGACGGCGAAACGACTACCATTGACTATCAGGACATGAGGAAGGCGCGTTCTCGCGTCGACTTTGGAACGGGAAGGGAGCCGAAATCG
>BNJU01004002.1_pt1 | contig 18476 bp, 24 predicted proteins | sample 8539281 | NCBI WGS metagenome assembly BNJU01 (sample SAMD00202456, study PRJDB9452) | human saliva metagenome | isolation source: human saliva | place: Japan
TGTCTCCTCACTCTTTGTAATGCTTACTATTCTACCAAAAAGGCTTCAAAATTGAAGCCTTAAGTGATTAAAAGAAGATTCTTTCAGTTTGTCCTTTGATTCTTCGATGGATAAAGAGATCGTAGGAATAATAATCAAAATCATAGCTAATAATGGTATGCCGTCCAAGACCAGACCTAGAAATAGAACGCTTAGAATAGCAGAGGACGGCGGTTCGCTAGCGCTGACCACTGACACCACCAATGGGGATACCAGCGAGACAGCCTTCATAGATGAGGGAAAAAGGCAAAAGCTGTTCCCAAAAAGGCAATGGTCAAACAAATCAAGATGCTCACCCAATCAAGCTGAAAGCTAATTCTATATGCAGGGTAGAAAATTACTAAAGAGTCAGCTAGCATCATTCCCCAACCAACAGTGGGAACAAAACCATATTTTTCGAGCAAATGGCTGAGGTAAGATGACATTAAACATGACCCCAGTGCACTGAGCAGTCCAGTTAATAAAAAAGCGATAGGGTGATGGATAACTGAACAAATCGCCTTTGGTAGCCATCAAAAAGACCCCAAAGCATACGCAGTTAAAACATAGAAGATTGCTTTTTAGAAGCTTTTTCTTGTAGATGATGACGGTTGTAGATGAGAATGAAGACAGGACTGATAAATTGTGGGATGGTTGCAGTTGTCGCATTAGGTATTCTACACAGAGATAGAAGAAATACTGAACGAGAAAGATTCCTAAGATGGCATAAGCCAGAAAAGACAGGTAGTTTTGCGCTTTCTCCAGATATCGAATAGCTGTGAGCGAAAACTTAAAGCTGAGACAAGATGAGTACGAAAACCACCTGCAAGGCTTAGTCGCATGGAAGTAATCCAGCCGGATGATACTTGATAATGCGTAAAGAAGAATTCTCTAAAATGCCACAAATACCCCATATTAATCCAGATAGGGAGGAGTAAATGGTTCCCTTAAAAATATTCTTTTTGGTAGTGATTCATGAAACTATTGTACCGAATGATAAAAGAAAAAGAGCGAAATTATAATTTCTCGCTCTATCAATGAAAACTTAGTGTTGTTGGTTAGTGCTGTTATTATGTTATTATTACCGTTATTATTACTATTACTGTTATTATTGTTGTTGCTATTATTATTGCTGTTGTTATTTCGATTATTGTTATTGTTGCTATTGTTGTTTGAATTATTATTGTTGGAATTAGATGATTTTGGTAGACTTCCCAAAATAGTATTCCAAACATTTTGGTAGTCAGCATCACTTTCCACCAATGGCAAATCTGTAGGGTAGTAGTTGGGACACCAGCTTTGGTTGGCCAGTAACTTGTTACCATTTCTCCAGTTACTTCAATTTCTCTGCCGTTGATGGTAACCTTGCCTGGTTTCTGACCAGTCGATCTAAGGACTTGAGAAGAAGTGACGCTGGAGTCAGGCTGAAAACGTTCAGTACCCCCAAGCAGAAGGAGAAGCTTGCTGAATAGCATTTGACCAGATAAGCCATATATTTAGCATTGCGGTAGTGACTAGCTCCTTGCAAGAGGGTACTATTGTCATCGTGACCAACCCAGCCTCCAAGAGTCAATCTTTGGAGTTGAAAGCATGAAACCACATATCACCTATCTTCGTTGGTTGTACCAGTTTTTACCAATCCAGTCAGCACCTGCTAAACTTGGATTGATCGATGACAAGATCGCTCTGGAAAGCTTGTAGTGACTCGTGATGAAAGTAACATCTCTCAACAGACTTTGCATAATGGTTGCAGTCGCTTTTAGAATAGACCTGAACAGGTTCGTCTTTGTGCTCATAGATAACCTCGCCACTAGTTTTTTCGATTTTTCGAAATCATGTATTTTTTATGATAAACACCGTTGTTGGCTAGGTTTGGTATCCGTTTGTATGTTGAGCTACAGTAACATCGATTCCTCCACCCATAGGCAGACTTTCAATGCCATATTCGGGGATTTCATAGCCCATTTTTTTCCATGTAAGAGCGGACATCAACTCCTTTTTCACGGAGCATGCGAGTAGGTCAGTAGGCAGGGATGTTCCATGAATAATTGAGGGCTTCTTTCAAAGCTCATCATAGCTGTTCCTGGACTATTGACGTGCATGATAGGTTTCCGTTTGGCAGAAGTTGGTTGGGATAGTTTGATAGGATACTAGCACTTCCCATCAAATCCTTGGTCAATAGCAATACCGTAAGCTAGGATTGGTTTAGTAGTAGAAGCAGGAGAGCGTTTGGTATCAAAAGGCGTGGTTATTTTGATTGCTTTGGTAATCTCGTCATCATACAAAACCTAAAGATAGCTCCCTGTTTGATTATCCATTAAGACATTTCCCGACTTCAGGTTGACCGGTATTATCGTCTACAAGGTAACCATAGTTTGGCTACTGCATCTTTGCATGGCAGTATGGATAGTTTTGTCGATTGTAGTGTGATACGGTAACCACCATTTTTGAATTTCTTTTTCAGCTAATTCACGATAGGATTTTTGGATGGACTCGTTTTTGAGTTCTTGGGCAGAGACGTTATCTTTTTTGTGACCAAGTAGTCATACATGAGATTAGTTAGCTTCATCGAGTGCAGTGAAAGTAGAGATAGCCCCTAGCAGTTACGTTTACATTTTCTGCTGGCAAGAAATCTTGCTTTGATGTCGTATGCTTTATAGGTTTTCGTAGTCTTCCTGACTGAGAACTCCAGTTCTGTACATATTGTAGAGGACATCTTTGGAACGTTTGATACCCAAGTTCCATATCTTCTTCACTCTTCATTTCTCCAGTAGATTCATAAGGTGAGTAGGAGATAGGGACTTTGTGGCAAAACCCTGCTATGAAAGGCTGCTTGAGGAATCGTTAGCTGATTAGGCATCAACTCCCAAAAATACCCATGGCAGCTTGTTGAGCTCCTGCGATATTTTGCCCTTTATTGTTACGACCAAAATGGGTGCAACATTGAGATAAGTCGTCAAGATTTCGTCCTTACTCATTGCTCTCTCTAAGGCCAAGAGCATCCACGATTTCAGTAGCTTTTACGGGTTGAGTGTAGGAGCATCACCCAACCACTTGTTGCTTTGATGAGTTGCTGTGTTGAGTGTAGAGCCTCCACTAGAAGAACCAAGTCCCGATGAAAGTTTTCCTAGACTGGCACGAATAACCAGCTTTAGGGAACGACTCCATTGTGTTCTGCAAAATGTTCATCCTCAGTCGCAACGATAGCTTGCTTGAGATTATCTGAAATAGCATCCGATGCGACAGAAGTTCGAAGGAGGTCACTCTCGATAGCGCCAATCATGGAACCGTCAGCATAGCGAATCTCAGAGATGGATGAAATATCGTTCACTTGTTTGACCAAATCTTCTGTTTGAGGGACGGTCACTTTGTCAAATAGAGATACAGCATAACCCGAAAACAACCCCAGTACCTAAAAGTCCACCAAGAAGGCGATGATGAAATAGGGTATTAAAGGTTGCCTTGATTCCCAGTAAGATATTGGCAAAGATAGTCCAAATATTCGTTTTTGGTTTGCTTTTTTCTTTTTAGAATTTTTAGGACCTTTTTTTCCTAGATGTATATTTTTTTAGTTTTTGTTTTAGGGACTGCAGTAAAAGGCCAGTCCTTTTTCTTTCATAGATAATAATTTATTCTTCATTTCTTTCCTCACTCCTTATTATTATACCATAAAAGCAATGATTGCAAGAAATTAGGCTTGGACTAGCTTTGGAGGTGTTTAGGCAAACAAAAACCAGGTATTATTCAACCTGGTTTTGAGATTTATTTATTTCTCCTGAAAGTTCTTTTCCCAAGATCAATCAAAGTAAGTCTTTTCAAGTGGTCTTTTGACTTGAGGGATGTTTGAGTGCGTATTCGATTGAAGTCTTTCATGAAATCAAACTTATCTCCAACATCATAACGTGAACCTTTAAATTCACGAGCAAATACACGTTGAGTTTTTGTTGAGGGTATCGATAGCGTCTGTTAGCTGGATTTCATTTCCGGCACCAGGCGTTTGATTTTCAAGAATACCAAAAATCTCTGGTGTGAGGAGGTAACGACCGATGATCGCTAAATCACTTGGTGCGTCCTCAGGTGCTGGTTTTTCAACGAAGGTTTCAACGCTATAAAGTCCATCTTTTCCTTCACCTTGAGGTGCGATAACACCATAGGCAGAAACTTCTTCGTGTGGTACAGGCATTACGGCGATAGTAGAAGCGTGAGTCTCTTCGTAATCATTCATAAGTTGCTTGGTCAATGGGACAGCATTGTCATCAGTGATATCCATGAGGTCATCTCCGAGCATCACCACAAAAGGTTCATTCCCAACGAATGCTTTGGCTTGTAAAACGGCATCTCCGAGTCCACGTGGGTGTGTTTGACGGATGAAGTGAAGGCGCATGCCAGTCGTTTCATCAACTAATTTTAAGAGATCTGTTTTTCCTTTTTCCTTAAGGTTATATTCTAGTTCAAAGTTTGAGTCAAAGTGGTCTTCGATAGAACGTTTTGACTTCCCTGTTACCACAAGGATGTCCTCAATTCCAGATTTAAGAGCTTCTTCAACGATGAATTGAATGGTTGGCTTATCCACGATTGGCAACATTTCTTTGGCCAAGGCTTTGGTTGCTGGTAGGAAACGAGTTCCAAGTCCCCTGCAGCAGGGATAACAGCTTTTCTAACTTTTTGCTTCATGAGCTTCCTTTCTAACGGTGATTATGACCACTCGTTTTCTGCCTTGAACTCGTTACTCATGAGTTCAGAAACAGCATCCTTAATATTAACATTTTTCATAAATAACTTGGTAAATAGCCTGGGTAATAGGCATATAGACTCCAAGCTCTTGCGCCAATTCGTAGCGACTTTGGTTGTTGAAATTCCTTCGATGACCATTCCCATGTTGGCTTCGATATCTGCCAAAGGCTTCACCACGCCCTAAAGAGCATCACCTGCTCGCCAGTTACGTGAGTGGACAGAAGTTCCTGTAACGATTAAATCCCCAACTCCAGAAAGACCACTGTAAGTTAATGGATTTGCTCCGAGCTTGACTCCTAGACGAGTGATTTCTGCAAGCCCGCGCGTGATAATCGCACTTTAGCATTATCCCCAAAGCCAAGTCCATGAAGGGCACCTGCACCAACAGCGATGATATTTTTTTAAGAGCACCAGCTGTTTCCACTCCGATCACATCTGTATTGGTATAAAGACGGAAGTAGTGGTTACTAAAGAGTGTCTGAACATACTGAGCTGTCTCTATATCCTTAGATGCGGCTGTAATCAAGGTGATATCACGGACGATTGTTTCTTCTGCGTGACTAGGACCAGATACAACCACAATTTCACTGCGGAACTCTTCAGGGATTTCTTCTTCAAGAATGGTTGAAAGACGTTTGTGACTATTTGGCTCGAGACCTTTTGAAGCATGCATAATAACCACTTTATGGTCCAAAACAGCAGCTACCTGTTGAGCTACCAATCTTGTCACCTTAGTTGGAACTACGAACAAGACAGCGTCAACGCCCTTCAAGACTTCTGCTAAATCATGGTAGGCAACAATCTTTTCGTCTAATACAGTATCCTTAAAATAGCGTTTGTTGGTATGTTGTGTATTGATTTCGTCAATTTGGTCAGGAATATTTCCCCAGATACGTACTTCGTGTCCATTGTCATTTAAAACTTGTGACAGAGCAGTACCCCAAGAACCAGGCCCTAAAACAGCGATGGTTTGTTTGTTCATTTTCCCCTCCTTCTGAGAAAGCACTTTCCTATATTCTACCATAAAAAGCACTAACTTGCATTAATATTATTTATGAAGAATTATTTGAATAGGAAATTATATAAATTGGAGAAATTTGAGAAACTATCAGTATAAATGTCTAGTATTTAAAGGTCAAAACGATAAAAAAATGACGAAAAAGAGAAACAATATTTTCCCTAAAAAAATGGTATAATAGGAGCATCACGAAAAATTGGAGAGACAGCATGAGTTTTTACAATCATAAAAGAAATCGAGCCTAAGTGGCAGAAACACTGGGCTGACCATCACACCTTTAAGACAGGAACAGACGCCTCAAAACCGAAGTTTTATGCATTGGACATGTTCCCTTACCCATCTGGAGCAGGTCTGCACGTAGGGCACCCAGAAGGCTATACAGCGACAGATATTCTCAGTCGTTTCAAACGTGCCCAAGGCTATAACGTCCTTCACCCAATGGGGATGGGATGCTTTTGGTTTGCCTGCAGAGCAATACGCTATGGATACAGGGAATGACCCAGCAGAATTCACAGCGGAAAACATTGCCAACTTCAAACGCCAAATCAATGCCCTTGGATTCTCTTACGACTGGGACCGTGAAGTCAATACTACAGATCCAAACTACTACAAGTGGACTCAGTGGATTTTTACAAAGCTTTTACGAAAAAAAGGCTTGGCCTATGAAGCGGAAGTGCCAGTAAACTGGGTGGAAGAATTGGGAACAGCCATCGCCAACGAAGAGTTCTTCCAGATGGAACATCTGAGCGTGGTGGCTATCCAGTTGTCCGCAAACCAATGCGCCAATGGATGCTCAAAATCACTGCCTATGCGGGCGCTTGCTCAATGACTTGGATGATCTGGACTGGCCAGAGTCTATCAAGGACATGCAACACAACTGGATTGGTAAATCAACTGGTGCCAATGTCACTTTCAAAGTGAAAAAGGAACAGACAAGGAATTCACCGTCTTTACCACTCGTCCTGATACCCTTTTTGGGGCGACCTTCACTGTTTTGGCGCCTGAGCATGAACTAGTAGATGCTATCGTAAGTGCGGAACAAGCTGAGGCTGTTGCTGAATACAAACACCAAGCTAGCTTGAAATCAGACTTGGCTCGTACAGACCTTGCCAAGGAAAAGACAGGGGTTTGGACTGGTGCTTATGCCATCAACCCTGTAAATGGTAAAGAAATCCCAATCTGGATTGCCGACTATGTTCTTTCTAGTTACGGAACAGGTGCTGTTATGGCTGTACCTGCCCATGACCAACGTGACTGGGAATTTGCTAAACAGTTTGGACTTCCAATCGTAGAAGTACTGGAAGGTGGAAACGTAGCAGAAGCTGCCTACACAGAAGATGGTCTTCACGTCAATTCAGACTTCCTAGATGGACTCAATAAAGAAGAAGCCATTGCCAAGATTGTAGCTTGGTTGGAAGAAAAAGGCTGTGGCCAAGAAAAAGGTTACCTACCGTCTCCGCGACTGGCTCTTTAGCCGTCAACGTTACTGGGGTGAACCAATCCCAATCATTCATTGGGAAGATGGGACTTCAACAGCTGTCCCTGAAAATGAATTACCACTTGTCTTGCCTGTAACCAAGGATATCCGCCCTTCAGGTACAGGGGAAAGTCCACTAGCTAACTTGACAGACTGGCTTGAAGTGACTCGTGAAGATGGCGTTAAAGGTCGTCGTGAAACCAACACTATGCCACAATGGGCAGGTTCAAGCTGGTACTACCTCCGCTATATCGACCCACACAACACAGAGAAATTGGCTGACGAGGATCTCCTCAAACAATGGTTGCCCGTGGATATCTACGTGGGTGGTGCAGAGCATGCCGTGCTTCACTTGCTTTACGCTCGTTTCTGGCATAAATTCCTCTATGATATCGGTGTTGTTCCGACTAAAGAACCATTCCAAAAACTCTTTAACCAAGGAATGATCTTGGGAACCAGCTACCGTGACCACCGTGGTGCTCTTGTTGCGACTGACAAGGTTGAAAAACGAGACGGTTCCTTCTTCCATGTGGAAACAGGAGAAGAATTGGAGCAAGCACCAGCCAAGATGTCGAAATCCCTCAAGAACGTGGTCAACCCAGACGATGTGGTGGATCAATACGGTGCTGATACCCTTCGTGTCTATGAAATGTTCATGGGACCACTCGATGCTTCAATCGCTTGGTCAGAAGAAGGTCTGGAAGGAAGCCGTAAGTTCCTTGACCGTGTGTACCGTTTGATTACAAGTAAAGAAATCGTTGCGGAAAACAATGGTGCTCTAGACAAGGTTTATAACGAAACCGTTAAAGCTGTCACAGAGCAAATCGAGTCCATGAAATTCAACACAGCCATTGCCCAGCTCATGGTCTTTGTCAACGCAGCTAACAAGGAAGATAAACTTTATGTAGACTACGCCAAAGGATTTATCCAATTGATTGCTCCATTTGCGCCTCACTTGGCAGAAGAACTCTGGCAAACAGTGGCAGCAACAGGCGAGTCTATCTCTTATGTAGCTTGGCCAACATGGGACGAAAAGCAAATTGGTTGAAGACGAAATCGAAATCGTCGTTCAAATCAAAGGAAAAGTCCGTGCTAAACTCATGGTCGCTAAAGACCTGTCACGCGAAGAATTGCAAGAAAGTTGCTCTCTCTGATGAAAAAGTCAAAGTCAGAGATTGATGGCAAAAGACATCGTGAAAGTGATTAGTGTACCTAACAAAGCTTGTAAATATCGTAACGAAATAAATTTAAAAGTCCTTCAGAGCTAAGTTCTGGAGGATTTTTGTAGATTACCTGTGAGATGTGATATACTATTCACATCTTTAAACTTATAAGTATGAGACAAGGAGAAAAGCTATGCCAGTAAATGAATACGGTCAGATGATTGGTGAACCTGTAGATGATACACCTGGGTTTTGCCTTCACTTGTACGGATAGAAGGGCGATATACGATTATAGAAGCTCTATCGGTGGAAAAAGCATGCAGAGGATTTATTAGCTGTCTATGGCCCAGATAGTCCCTCGTGAGATGTGGACCTACCTTTTTCAACCACCTGTGGCTAATCTAGAAGAGTTAATGGTAGCTTTAAAGCAGATGATTGAGCACAAAGGATCGCTTTTACTACGCGATTATCGATAAAGCGACTGGTAAAGCACTGGGGTACTTTTTTTCGCTCATGCGTATTGACCAAGCCAATCGCACCATTGAAGTTGGCGCGGTGACTTTTTCTCCGGCTCTCAAACAGACCAGGATGGGAACGAAGCTCAGTTTTTATTAGCCCGTTATGTCTTTGAAGAACTCAACTATCGTCGTCTATGAGTGGAAGTGCGATGCCTTCAATCTTCCATCTAGAAAAAGCGAGCAGAGCGTTTGGGCTTTATCTACGAGGGAACCTTCCGCCAAGCTGTTATTTATAAAGGGCGTACCAGAGACACGGACTGGATGTCTATGATTGATAAGGACTGGCCAAAGGTTAAAGCACGTTTTGAAGCGTGGTTAAAATCTGAGAAATTTTTGATGAAAAAGGCCATCAGTTGAAATCTCTTAGAGAATGTTAGAAAGGTTTGCTATGATTAAGATTACAAAAAGAAACATCTATTTCAATTGATGACGTTTTACATCTCTATCAGGCAGTTGGTTGGACAAACTATACCAATCAGCCACAGATGTTGGAGCAGGCCTTGTCTCATTCGCTAGCGACTTATCTTGCCATGATGATGAGAAATCATTGGTTTTAGTGCGTCTGGTTGGAGACGGTTTTTCATCCGTTTTTGTCCAGGATTTGATTGTTTTGCCTAGCTATCAGCGCCAAGGAATTGGTAGTAACTTGATGAAAGAAGCCTTGGCTGACTATAAGGATGCCTATCAAATACAACTAGCGACTGAACAGACAGAAAAACCTTGGGTTTTTACCGTTCTCTGGGGTTTGAAACCTTATCTACTTATGATTGTACAGGAATGATTTGGGTGGATCGAAAAAAATTTAAAATAATTCTTTTTATCTTAAGTTAACTTTAAGTTTACTCATGTATCATATAATTATTAAGTAAAGGCCTCCTAACTTTATTTAATAGAAATTCTAAACTTTTCTTTTTCATAATAATCTCCCTAAAAAAGCCACCAAATCAGGTGGCTTTTTATGTTCAAATGCAGAAGTTTTAAGGTAGAATTGACCACATAATCATCCATTTCGACCACATAGCACCAAACTATATTTTTTTCTTTTTCCTTTTTTTGTTAAACTGAAAGGTGTAAAAAGGAGGAAGAAATATGATTTTACGAGCAAAAGGCCTCACTAAGAACTATGGAGACCATACAGCAGTAAAAGATATAAATTTAGAGTTTAAAAAAAGGAAGTTTTAACGCAATCTTAGGACCCTAATAGGGGCTGGCAAATCGACCACGATTTCAATGTTAATCGGACTTAAACGAGCAACTAATGGTCAAATCATCTATGCGACCAATACTAGGATTGGAGTTGTTTTTCAAGCAAGTGTATTGGATGAAAAGTTGACGGTCAAAGAAAACCTAGCCATTCGAGCCCAGCAGTATAAAGGGGATTAAAAGGTGGTCGTGTGGAAGATTTAATCAATCAACTAGGGTTAACTGCTTTTCAGAAACAACTTTATGGAACTTTATCAGGAGGACAGAAACGTCGAGTTGACATTGCTCGAGGCTCTCCTATCAATCCTGATATTTTATTTCTAGATGAGCCTACGACTGGACTAGATATTCAGACTCATCAAAATCCATTTGGGATTTATTGTATCGTCTACAAAGAGATGAAGGATGACTATTATCTTAACGACTCATTATCTGGATGAAGCAGATGAGGCAGATCAACTTTATATTATAGATCATGGAAAGGTTATTGCCCAAGGTTCTCTTTGCTGAAATTAAAAAGTGAGTACGCTTCCAATCTTTTTAAAAATTTGTTTTAAAGACAAGCAGGTGGAGAAATTCTTACCTAAAAATATGCCTGTGGAAAAGGAAAATGAGTTTGAGTATAGTCTTTATCCTAAGAGCCAATTGGAAGCTATTGATTATTTGACCCAAGTTCGTGAGAAGATTGCTAGCTTTGAATTTCGTCCAGGAACTATGGATGATGCCTTCATAGCCCTTACAGGAAGAGAGGTGCGCTAATGTTAGCCTTATTAAAACGTGATTTTTTGTTGTATTTTCGTAATCGTTCAGGAGTCTTTTTCTCATTACTGGGAGCTTTGATTTCCTTTCTACTCTATATCATTTTTGCAGAAAAAAATTTGATGGATGCCTGGTCCCAACTTCCTGATAATAAGAGCCTTTTAAATAACTGGCTGATGGGTGGAACCTTGGCTGTGACTGGGATTACAACCAGTTTTACAGCTTTGACCCAGATGGTACAAGACCGTGAAAATCAAGTGGATCAGGATCTCTTTTTGACAGATTTAGGGAGCTGGGGCTTGCAACTGTCTTATCTTATTAGTAGCCTTATCATTTCCTTTGTTATGCAAGCCTTTATGCTTATTGTTATGAGCCTTTATTTTCAAGAAATTCCAGCTATGAGTAAGCTATTTGAAATAAGTTTAATCATCTTTTGCTAAGTAGTCTCCTTTCAACATTGGTAAATGCACTCTTGATTTACCATTTCCAGTCAGTAGATAGTCTAGGGTAAATTGGCTACCATTGTGAGGTACAGCTTCAGGATTTTTAGTAGGAACTTATGTACCAATAGGGAATTCTTCCTAACTTCGCTCAAGTTCTCATGAAGTGCACACCGGCTACCTATCTTGCTTCTCTCTATAGACAGGCCTTAATGGAAGGAGCAATTAGAAACTACATTTATGGGGAATAGTAGCTTATTAGAAGAGTTTCAAGAAAAAAATTAGGAGTCCGGCTTAATTGGCAGAACCTTTTTAACAAAGGAAGAAACATACTTAATAGTGGTGAGTATCTGCCTCTAACTTTTCTGCTTTGGCTGGTAGTAGTTAAAATCTCTAGCAAAAAAATAAAAAAATTATAGGTTAAGTTAACTTTAAGTTTACTCATGTATTATGTAATCGTTAAGTAAAGACCTCTAACTTTATTTAATAGAAATCCTAACTTTTCTTTTTCATAATAATCTCCCTAAAAAAGCCACCAAATCAGGTGGCTTTTTGTTTATGAGCTGGATTTTTGCTATAATAGGAGTATGGTAGAATTTTTAGATAATGAAATCATGGGTGATGAGAGTTGGTAGAACGTACCCTCCGTCCCCAATATTTACGTGAATATATCGGGCAGGACAAGGTCAAGGATCAGCTTCAAATCTTTATCGAGGCAGCAAAAAAATGCGTGATGAGGGCGCTGGATCATGTTCTTTTGTTTGGTCCCTCAGGTCTCAGGGAAAAACGACTATGGCCTTTTGTCATTGCCAATGAATTGGGAGTTAATCTCAAAGCAAACTTCAGGTCCTGTTATCGAAAAAAAGCGGGTGATCTGGTAGCGATTTTGAATGACTTGGAGCCAGGAGATGTTCTTTTTATTGATGAGATTCATCGCTTGCCCATGTCAGTAGAAGAGGTGCTATACAGTGCCATGGAAGACTTCTACATCGACATCATGATTGGTGCAGGAGAAGCTAGCCGTAGTGTCCATCTAGATTTGCCACCTTTTACCTTGATTGGGGCAACGACACGAGCTGGGATGCTTTCAAATCCTCTTCGTGCCCGTTTTGGGATTACAGGCCACATGGAATATTACGAACATGCTGACTTGACAGAGATTGTCGAGCGGACGGCAGATATCTTTGAGATGGAAATCACCCATGAAGCTGCTTCCGAGTTAGCTTTACGCAGTCGTGGAACTCCTCGTATCGCCAATCGTCTCCTCAAGCGCGTGCGTGATTTTGCGCAGATTATGGGCGATGGCTTGATTGATGATGTGATTACGGATAAGGCCTTGACTATGCTGGATGTAGACCATGAAGGTTTGGACTATGTAGACCAGAAAATCCTTCGCACCATGATTGAGATGTATGGCGGCGGTCCTGTCGGTCTAGGAACTCTTTCGGTTAATATCGCTGAAGAGCGTGAGACGGTTGAGGATATGTACGAACCTTACCTGATCCAGAAAGGATTTATCATGCGAACTCGTTCAGGACGGGTCGCGACAGCCAAGGCCTATAAGCATTTGGGGTATGAATACATTGAAAAATAAGGCTGATATTTTAGACTCTTTCAGAGAAAATCCTGACATGATGGCTATTCTGACTATCATTCGTGACTTGGAGTTGAAAGATTCCTGGTTAGCAGCTGGTTCGGTTCGAAATTTTATCTGGAATCTTTTGTCAGAGAAACCAGCTTTTGACCGTGAAACGGATGTGGATGTCATTTTCTTTGACCCAGAGGTGAGTTATGAAGAAACGCTGGCAATAGAAAACAAGTTGAGAGAGGACTTCCCCCAGTATCAGTGGGAGTTGAAAAATCAAGTCTATATGCATCAGCATAGTCCCCATACGAAACCGTATGTGAATTCCTGTGACGCTATGAGTAAATATCCCGAACGTTGTACGGCGATAGGACTTCGCTTGCATGCTGACGCAACTTTAGAGCTCTTTGCTCCTTATGGTTTAGAGGATATTTTGAACTTTCAGGTTTCTCCAACTCCCCATTTTTTAGAAAATCAAGACCGGATGAAGCTTTATCAACAGCGTTTATCTAAGATAAACTGGCAAGTAAAATGGAAAAATCTCACATTTAAAAATACTTAAGGAAACTTTAAGATAGGAGCTGTATACTTATCTTATAAGTTAAGAAGAACTTAACTTATACTCCTAAAACTTTTTCATAATAATCTCCCTATAAAAAAATTAAGTCGCCCAATCAGGCGGCTTTTTATTTGCAAACTCGAAGTGAGAATGGTTTCTAATAAAGGGCAAACACCAGCGAAATGTTGACAAAGGTCAAAGATTTCTCTAGTATAAGAAGTGAGCTAGAGATTTTCTGAGATTAGAGTAAATTGAAGTCCAGTGGTTTGAGAAAGAGATGTTGAACAATGACTAAAAGAATGAAAAACAATAGGAAACTAGTTAATCTAGGATTGTATCAAAACAAAATAGTCTATTATGACTTAAAAGAAAAGAGACTTTACTTTTCCATTCTCGAAAGAACCTCTAAAAATCAACACTATTACACTCTTGGACTCACTTTTGCTATCTCTCCCCATTATTAGATTGCTGAATGGTTTAACCATTTTTGATATCCCTACTATCAAATATTCTAGTTTCATTCTATGTTCCTGTCTTTCCTTGCTCATAGGGAAATTTGTAGTTGACCATTATAACAAAGACTTGGACTTATATCCTGCATTGTTTACAGGTATTGAGTACTCAGAGTTCTTAGAAATAGCAAAGAAAAATGGAAATCTTGCTTTTCGTATTTAATATTATTAGTAGTGTCAGTTTGATAGGCTCCTTGATAGTTTACCTGGTCTATGCAAAGTTTTTTTAGGATTGCTGATTTATTCTATTCTCTTGTTCATTCTCTACATCTGTGTGGTCAATAATGTACATAGACGGAATAAAGTGATTAAAAAAACTAACTAGTGAAAATCTTTCATATGATTGGTTGCGGAAGGTGCGACGAAATAATAAGTTTCATGGATTGCTAGAAATAAATTTAAAAAGATTGGAGTAAATATGAGTAACAAAGTATCAATTATGCAAGAAATGTTCAAAAAGAAGGTTCAGATGAACTCGTTCCTGCAGTAACCATTATCTTGGATGGGCAAATTAGAAATATCATTGATGCCCTAACAGAACAGAATGGCTATGAAGGCTATCCAGAAGCTATTTCAGATATTCTTTTCAAAAGGAATAGAAAGTATGATTAAAAAAATAAATCCGGGAAAGCAAATACGAGAAAAAGAGCGAAAACCGCTCTCTTTTTATGATATAATAGCCCTATGAGATTAGATAAATTTTTAGTTGCCTGTGCTGTTGGTAGTAGGACCGAAGTCAAAAACTTTCTAAAGGCTGGGCGCGTGACGGTCAATGGCAAAAAGGAAAAATCTGCCAAAGCTACAAATCAATGAAGATCAGATGAGATTTGCTTTTGACGGACAAAAAGTTAGACTACGAGGAGTTTGTCTACTATATGATGAACAAGCCCCAGGGCGTTATCTCAGCGACTGAAGATCCTAAACACAAGACAGTTTTGGATTTGTTGGATGACTATGCACGTGCCAAGGAAGTTTTCCCAGTCGGTCGTTTGGATATCGATACGCATGGACTCTTGCTCTTGACCAATGATGGCAAGCTGGCTCATGCTCTTCTTTCACCTAAACGCCATGTGGATAAAGACTTATCTTGCACAGGTCAAGGGGAATCATGACGGATGAAGACATTGAGACATTTGCCAAGGGAATTCCGCTCAAGGACTTTTACCTGTCAGCCTGCCAAGCTGGAGCTTGTGTCTGTGGATGGAAAAGAATCAAAGTCTGGTCCGAGTGACCATTGCAGAAGGAAAATTTCACCAAGTCAAAACGGATGGTAGCCTACTGTGGCAAGGAAGTGGTGGACTTGCAACGTCTGACCATGGGAACTTTGACCTTGGATGAGGATTTGAAACATGGAGAATGGCGTCGCTTTAAGCAAGGAAGAGCTAGAAGGCTTGCTTGAGAGTGTCAACTAATGAAACTGAAAAATCAGGAAAAATGGGTAGGAAATATCCTACTGCCTTTTTTCAGTTTTTAGTTGCTTCCTTTGTGAAAAAGCGTTATAATAGACAGTAAGAAAAAAGGAGGATTTTATGAACGCGATTCAAGAATCATTTACAGATAAATTATTTGCCAACTATGAAGCAAATGTAAAATACCAAGCTATCGAAAATGCTGCCAGTCACAATGGAATTTTTGCAGCCCTTGAGCGTCGTCAAAGCCATGTAGACAACACACCTGTTTTCTCACTTGACTTGACTAAGGACAAGGTCACTAACAAAAAGGCTTCTGGTCGTTGCTGGATGTTTTGCGGCTCTCATACTTTCCGTCACAAACTCATCTCTCAATACAAACTTGAAAACTTTGAATTGTCACAAGCTCACACCTTCTTCTGGGACAAGTATGAAAAATCTAACTGGTTCTTGGAGCAAGTGATTGCGACAGCTGACCAAGAATTGACAAGCCGCAAGGTTAGTTTCCTACTCCAAACTCCACAACAAGATGGTGGTCAGTGGGATATGGTAGTATCTCTCTTTTGAGAAAATACGGTGTCGTACCCTAAGTCTGTTTATCCAGAGTCTGTTTCATCTAGCAGTAGCCGTGAGCTCAATGCAATCCTTAACAAATTGCTCGTCAAGATGCTCAAATCTTGCGTGACCTCTTGGCTTCTGGCGCAGACCAAGCGACTGTTCAAGCTAAGAAAGAAGACCTCTTGCAAGAAATCTTTAACTCTTGCTATGTCACTAGGACTCTCCCACCACGTCAATTTGACTTTGCTTATCGCGATAAGGACAACAACTACCAAAGCGAAAAAGGCATCACTCCACAAGAGTTTTACAAGAAATATGTCGACCTTCCACTAGAAGACTACGTTTCTGTGATCACTGTCTCAACTGCGTGATAAACCATACGGTAAATCTTACACAGTTGAGATGTTGGGAAATGTTGTTGGTAGCCGTGCAGTTCGCACATCAACGTACCGATGGAACGCTTGAAGAATTAGCCAGTGCCCAAATGCAGATAGGAGAAACTGTTTGGTTTGGTTCAGATGTCGGCCAGCTCAGCAACCGTAAAGCAGGGAATCCTTGCGACAGATGTCTATGATTTTTGAATCAAGTATGGATATCCAACTCACTCAAGACAAGGCAGGACGTTTGGACTACAGCGAAAGCTTGATGACCCACGCTATGGTCTTGACAGGTGTTGATTTGGATGAAAATGGTAAATCAACTAAGTGGAAAGTTGAAAAACTCATGGGGAGACAAGGTCGGTACAGATGGTTACTTTGTTGCTCAGATGCTTGGATGGACGAATACACTTACCAAATCTGTTGTTCGTAAGGAATTACTAACAGCAGAAGAACGAGCTGCTTACGAAGCAGAACCAATCGTCCTTGGCACCATGGGATCCAATGGTATCTAGTGGTTTTTATCTAGAGAATAGTATTTAATATCAGTCCTAGTCAGAAATCGACGAACCAAATCGATATCTTATTTCTAGCCCCTCATACTTCAAACCATTGGATGCTTAAAGAATGTGGATAGTAAAATGACGTTTTGTCAATAGTGTTCTTGAGCGTTAGAACTTTAAGTTCAATAAATTGCTATGTCAAATTTTATTGCTAAAAACGAGGTGGGGTCTTTTGTCCCTACCTGTTTTGGGAATTTATTATCTATCTTAATGAGTAAAGTCTAGAACCATGCGACCTTGGATGGTACCAGCAGCCATTTCATCAAAGACAGCAATGGCATCTTCGACAGGCCGTTTTTGAACAATTGGAACAACGAGACCTTCAGCACCAAATTGGAAAGCTTCTTCCAAATCTTTACGTGTACCAACAAGGGAACCGATGACTGAATACCGTCAAGAACTGTTTTGACGATGCTAAGGTCCATCATTTCAGATGGGAGACCGACAGCTACTACACGACCGCCTGCACGAACAGAGTCAACTGCTTGGTTGAAGGCAACTTTTGATACAGCTGTTACGACAGCTGAGTGAGCACCACCGTTTGTTTTTTCTTTGATAAGGCCTGGAACATCTTCGACTTCAAGACCATTAATCACGATATCAGCACCGACTTCTTTAGCTAGAGCAAGTTTATCGTTGTTAATATCTACTGCGATAACGTGAGCGTTGAATACTTTTTTAGCGTATTGAACAGCTAAGTTACCAAGTCCTCCAGCACCATAGAGTACAACCCATTGGCCTGGTTCAACTTTTTGCTTCTTTGTATAGCCTTGTATGTAGTAACACCGGCACAAGTGATTGAAGAAGCTTGGGCTGGATCGAGACCTTCCTGGAACTTTAACAGCATAATCTGCAGTTACGATACATTGTTCAGCCATACCACCATCAACTGAGTAGCCAGCATTTTTTACTGTACGGCAAAGGGTTTCGCGTCCGGTTGTACAATATTCACACATGCCACAGCCTTCAAAGAACCAAGCTACGCTGGACACGGTCACCAACTTTTAGAGCTCTTTAACATCAGGAGCGATTTTGTACGATACCATCACCTTCGTGACCAAAGAACACGTCCTGGAACTTTTCCAAAGTCACCATGGGCAACGTAGGTCTGTATGGCAAAACTACCACAATACTCAACTCAACAAGGCTTCGCCAGTTTCGAGCGGACGGAGCACTTTTTCTTCAATAGCAACACCAGTGCTTTCTGGATTTACAACAACAGCTTTCATAGCTATCCTCCTTGATTAGTAGTTGAGGTGCAGAGGAAAAGGGGCTTGCCTTAAATCATGATTCAAGTGAAGTCAAATTTGAACTGCCCTCTTTTTGTTTATAGTGAATTATATCACGATATTTAATATAATGCAAGGAGATTTATGCAAAAATACATGAAATCGCTTTAACCGGTTGATGAGATGAGAATTTGAACAATGATATCTAATCGTATCTGTATAAAATTTCATATAAAGAGGAACTTGTTTTGACTCAAATCTAGGGCGAGCTTGCAAACAGATTTTCTAAGATCCATCTCTAGGGAGTTTTTGGTATAATAGAGGTAATTTATTTTCTAGTATGAGAAGTTAGAG
>BNJU01004984.1_pt1 | contig 18421 bp, 23 predicted proteins | sample 8539281 | NCBI WGS metagenome assembly BNJU01 (sample SAMD00202456, study PRJDB9452) | human saliva metagenome | isolation source: human saliva | place: Japan
TCGTCAATAAACCGTATTCAAGAGTTTCTTGAGCGCTCATCCAGTAATCACGTTCCAGCATCTTTTATGGATTTGCTCAACTGACTTGCCAGAATTATCTGTCAGGATTTGCTCTAAAGTCTTCGAGTTTTTTAAAACAGAGTGTTCCGACAGCAATGGCCTATCAGTCTGCTGAGTACCTCACCTGTACCACCCATTGGTTGGTGAATCATGTATTCTGCATTTGGAAGCATGAAACGTTTGCCCTTTATCCACTCTGAAGCAATAATTGTGCCATTGAGGCTGCCATTCCCACAACGATAGTTTGGACATCCGCCTTGATAAAGTTCATAGTATCAACGATTGCCAAACCAAGCTGATGCAGAACCTCCAGGAGTGTTTACATAAAGGTAAATATCTTTTGTACTATCTTGGGCATCCAAGAAAAGCAATTGGGCGATAACTGGATTTTGCCATATTGTCTTCAACTGGTCCAGTCAACATGATAATGCGGTCCTTAAGAAGGCGTGAGTAAATGTCCTACGAGCGTTCTCCACGACTTGTTTGTTCAATGTTCTCAGGAAAGTCATTCATTTCTCCTTTTGATTTCTAGTTTCTTTGTTAATAGGATGTATATATATCTTTGGGTCAAAGTCAAATCTTTGCTCTATCCTCAATAACAGAGTACGAAATTCAACCTCCTTTCAAAAACTAAAGACTGAGCTATAGTCTCAACATCACTTTAGAATCTTTATTTCTGTCTGAACAAAGCGGTCGCCAGCGTCTCCAGGACCCGGAGACACACATGTCTGTCTCGTTCAAACGTTCATTCAGCTGCAGTAAAGATTTCAATACGTCCAGTGAGCTTTCTTGCGACTTTGCTCACACTCGAGGAGCAGACACCGGGCAGACAAACTTGATGTTTCAGCCCCACGCTGAGAGGGAATCAACAGCGAGTGATTGCTGACCACCTGTTGCGAGCGGTGGTCAACTACAAAGATTTGACGTTGGTCGGCCATCTCGAATGGTGTTAACCGAGTATCTGCTGGTTGCAGGTTCTTCGTCGCTGCATGCACCAATATGAACCAACTTTGGCTTGCAGTGACTCAAGCTCAACAGTCCATCGACCATCTCCAATACCTGCACGCAGATTGGTACAATTGGCACTTTTTACCAGCCAATTGTGAACTGTGTGATGGGTGTTCTAATTTCAACATCTTTCAAGCGGAAGATCACGAAGTGCTTCATATCCCGATCAACGGCCGCAATCTCTTGTTAACCAACTCACGAAAAGCTTTTGTCGAGGTGTCAGTAGCGACGCAAGATTGACAATTTGTGATTGAATCAGATGGATGATTAATAACTGTAATTTTCCATTTTTCCAGAATTCTTCTTTCAATTTATTCTCTTATTATCATAAAAATGGTTTAAAATCTTTCTAAACCATATTTTTGTTTTTATAATTTCTAGATTAGGTGAGCCTCTTGGGAGAGCTGCTTGTACTGTTTTCAGTGGTAAATAAGCTACTCTGTCCCTTTTTCGCGATAAAGATGTTGAGCATAGATCATCCATGCGGTATTGGTTGATATAAACAACACGCTCGCCAGCCTACTTGAAGTAGTTGCTTGGTACTGTTGAGACATGAGAAAATGAGTAACGAGGCTGTAGTCCCTTTGGAACGCCACGCTCATGCCCTGTAAAATAGCATTTACCTCTGCATGAAGAGTACGAACACGTGGCCTCAATCACCAGACAGTGGTCAGATACAATGTTCTGTTCCTGATACAGAGCATTACAGCTCGTTGAAACAACCTTGTTATCTTAACTAAAACGGCTCCCACATGGCGCGTTTACAGGTTGAACGATTGGCAATCAATAGAGCTTGAGCGAGCGAAATACTCATCCCAAAGCCAGTCTTTTCTGTCATAGTTTTTTCTCCTCTTAACTTATGAAAAATGGCAAGCGTAAAATCTGCAATTTTCTCGGCAGGAACCTTCATTCCATCCTTGATCCATTTTTAGCAAAACGGATACGAGTAGCAGAACTCCAAAAGAATGTCAGATAAACACGCTAACACCCTTTGATTTTCCTATATCCAAAAATTCCTGCAAGCTTGCATAAAGATTTTTCAAGTGATAGTCCAAAACAAGCTGAATAACCTTGGCTTCTCTTGGCCTCGGAAAAGAATGAACCCAACCAGATAGAGATCCGTCTTGGACTATCGTAATGACTTAGTTGATCCATGATGTTATGGACGCTACGTTTAAAGGCGCTTACAAGTCTCTTCTTTGGAGTCATGGTTTCGATAAGAGGCTGCACGAGAAACTAGCACGCATATCTTTACTAATTCAGAAATGCTAATCTTAGTCAACTCCTTTTTCTCCAAGAGTTGCAAAAGAGCTGTTTCAATCGCTTCTCTGGTTGGCAAATTAGATTCTTGGTTTGATTTTCTAGGTTTTCAAGCTGATTTTTCAGATATTTTACGTTCAGACATAACAATTTTCTTTCTACTTGTGACAACAGAGAGGTACTACTTTTGTTTCAAGGGCTTTCATGATATAATTGTAAAAAGACAGAACCTTTGTCAATGTATAAGTGATAAAAGATGGAAATTTCTATGACTTGGAAGATTGAGCTGACTCTGGTTGTGATTATCACCAACTGGAAAAACACTGCTTTTGATACTGAATTTGTCAGTGTTCCCTTAAAGATTCAGGTAGCAGATCAAGTCTTTGTCGATGATGCCAATCTGGATATTGATCAGATGATGGAAACTATGTATGCGACTTCTGAAGCTTCTAAATCAGCTTGCCCTAGTCCTGATGATTACTTACGAGCATTCGAAGGGCAAACCATATTTTGTAGTGACCATCAGAGAACCTCTCTGGTAGCACAATAGCGCAAGTAGCTAAAACATTTATCTCGAAGCCACCCTGACACTCAGATTCACGTTATTGATAGTTTTGTCTGCTGGTGGGGAAGTTGACCTAATTGTTGAGAAAATCAATGACTTGATCAACCAAGGACTTTCTTTTGAAGAGTGGTTGAAGTTGATTACTACTTACCAGAAAAAGAAGTTGTTGTTCGTTCTTGCTAAAGTTGATAACCTGGTTAAAAACGGTCGCTTGAGTAAGCTTATTGGTACAGTTGTCGGGCCTCAATATTCGTATGGTTGGGAAAGCAAGTAAAAACTGGAACCTTAGAACTGTCTTCAAAGAGGCTCGTGGTGCTAAAAAATCCCTTCAGGCTGCTTATGAAGAGTTGATCAAAAGCTGGCTACGCTGGTGGGCGTATCGTCATGGCTCACCGCAGTATGAGAAATTCTGTCAACAGCTTTCTGAGTCTTGCGTGAAAAATTCCCAGCAGCGAATATTAAAATTATCCTACTTCTGGACTCTGCAGTTTTTATGCAGAAGAAGGTGGACTTCTCATGGGATATGAAATTGGTTAATCAATCAAACAAGGGATGACTTATCATCTCTGTTTTTATGTACAATGCTTTATGAAACATTTTGATACGATTGTCATCGGAGGTGGCCCTGCAGGTATGATGGCTACTGATTTCAGTGCTTTACGGGCAGAAAACCCTTCTCATTGATCGGAAACTTGGAAAAAATTAGCTGGAACAGTGGTGGTCGTTGCAACGTCACTAACAACGGAACCCCTAGATGACCTATTAGCCGGCATTCCTGGAAACGGGCGCTTTCTATAGACGTCTTCTCTCAGTTTGATAACCATGATATTATCAACTTTTTACGAAAAATGGCGTCAAACTAAGGTAGAGGATCACGGGCGTGTCTTTCCTGCTAGCAACAAATCTCGGACTATTATCGAAGCTTTTTAGAAAAAGAAAAATCTCGGAATTGGGCGGACAAGTCATGACTCAAACAGATTGTTTCTGTTAAAAAGATAAACAACTCAGTTTGTCCTCAAGTCAGCAGACCAGACTTTCATAGGATAAACTCATTGTCACAACAGGTGGAAGTCTATCCTTCCACTGGTTCAACTGGTTTTTGGCCATGAGATTGCTCGTCACTTAAAGCATACCATTACCGAACTTAGAAGCGGCCGAGAGTCCTTTGCCGACAGATTTTCCACACAAGGCTTTGCAGAAATTTTCACCAGACGATGTGACTCTAAGCTATGACAAGCATGTCATTACATGCACCTACTTTTACTCACTTTGGTTTGTCAGGTCCTGCTGCTTCACGTATCGTCAAGCTTTGTCAAGGGTGGTGAAATCCCTCTCTTTAGATGTCTTTGCCGCAACTTTCTGAGAGCGACTGGGTGGCATTTCCCGAAGAAAACCAGTGAAAATCCTTAAAAATGCCTTGAAATCTTTATTGCCAGAACGCTTGCAGATTTCTTCGCAAGGCTACCAGAAAAGTCAAACAACTCAACTGAAAAGAACGAGACCAACTTCCAATCTATCAAGTCCCCTCAAGATTCCTGTGACTGGAAAGATGTCCCATGGTAGTCATTTGTAACTAAAGGTGGTGTTATCTCAGGAAATCAATCTCAAAACACTGGAGAAGTAAGCTGGTGCGACTCCACTTTGCAGGCGAGGTACTGATCATCAATGCTCACACGGTGGTTTTAACAATCTTCTGCCCTCTGTGCTGGCTGGGTGCAGGAAGTTCAATATGATCAAACTTAGACGAAATCGGCACGAGATTACTCCGCCGATTTTTATTTTGTCTGGAGTTCGAACATGCGTGGCAATATATCTAAAGTGTATTGACTGTTCCAGGTCCAAATTTATCAATATTTTCCATAGCCTGGGTTATAGATGTAGCCTTTACCGATATGACCGAGAACTCCATAGAACAGTCAAATCCATAAGTACGAATGGCTTGAAAGAGCTTGGTTTGCTTCTTCTTGGTTTTCGGTTGCTGTTAGGTAGACCTTCTTTGAAATTTTGAGCCAGGCTTGAAAAGACTTGGTTGAAGGTTTCGTAGCCTCATCTTCTCTAGCGTTTGACGTTCAGAGCCTTATCCATGACTTCTTGACCATATTTCTCTCTTCTTGAGTGAGTATGGTCTTGATAGCTAAATCCAGTAATTTTTCCTCATAGTCATTTTTGCTTTCTCGCTTTTTGATTCTTGTATGGTGCAAGGTAGATATCAAAGGTATCCAGACGGGCCTTTTCGAGTTAGATAGTCCAGTTGCCTAATCAGATGGGGCAATAACTCGAGAGTTTTCTTCTTCTAACAGCTCTGCTATTTTTCTAAAGAAAAGCCTAGATATTTGTAATAAAGAATGATCTGAAGTCGTTCCAAATCATCCTGACTATAGGTTCGATAACCGTTTTCCGACTTTTAAAGGGAATCAAAGTCTAACTCATCGTAATGATGTGGGTCTTTACGAGACATACAAGCTGCGAGCTTTCTTTGATATAATTTACATGATTTTCTCCTTACAAGAGATAGTATAACCCCTCCCCATGGGGTCGAGTCAAGTGGTTTTACAGATTTTAACTTTTGAGAAAGGTATGAAAACTTGATCGTCTTGACAGGCTTCAGAAAAGCATGATGGGATATTCAGGTCTATCAGTCGATACTCATGAAAGAGCAATTGAGAGAAAGCTGATTTGACAACTCAAGTAGCGCACTTTTCTTATTTTAGAAAAATAGATTGAGTTTAACATGTCTGAATCCATAGTAGGGCTCGAAACTGGGCTTCATTCTTGCGTCTGCTGCTCTACTATGGTCTTGAGCTGTTGGGATGTTCCTACTTGAGGCTGCGAATGGTAGTGGAGGATTTTTACTAGTCTTTCTCATCTCGGTACTTTTGATTGGATTTCTCTCTTCATGCTGAATTTACCTCGTCGATAGGCTGGCGTATCGGCAATCAAAACCTTGATAAGCGGAAAGCAATCAAAAGTACAACTTCAGTGGTTGGATTGGGTGCCTTTGCTTTTTCCTTCTCTCATTTTATAGTGTCATTGGGGGTTGATTCTGGTATACTTGGTATCGAGATTGAAGGTATTCCACCTCCATCGGAATTGGAGGTTGTGCGCAATTCTCTTCATTATTTCTAATCTGTTATTGCTCTAGGAGCCCCAGCCTTTATCTTCTTGAATATTTTCATCGTTTCACACGGCGTTCAAAAGGAATTGAAAGAGCATCTGGTTATGATGCCCCACTCTTTTATCATCTTTGTCATTATCATAGGACGTTCTCAGCTTACCTAATGCAATGGATGGTGATTGTTTACTCTCAAACCGGACTCTTTCAAAACTGGCAAGTGCTGGACTCCCTCTATGCACTGGGCCAATCTTTTCTTGCTCTATCCCTTGAGTTACATGCCATGCTGGACCCTACGCCTTTCACTACTGGACAAGAAGACCAATCTGGTCCAATCAGGAATTTCCATCGCAGCCTTGAACATTTCTGTATCGATCATGGCAGGACTTTACGATTTTCTCTATGTCAGCCTTTTAATATCAGTCTGAGGTGGACCTAGTCTCCTCTTTATCGTTTTACCACAATCTTTGACAATATGCCGTTTGGTACGTTTTCTAGTTCTCTTTCTCTGTCTTTTCCTCTTTTGCGACGATAACCTCTTCGGTCGTCATGCTGAGATCACGTTGGAAATATCACAAACCAAGACAATCGTAAACGTGCTAAGTGGAGTATGATTTTGGGGTAGTGATCTTTATCGGTATTCTTCAGCCCTTTCTCACGAGTGTCATGGTCGATGTTCAAATCTTTGAAAAACTTTCTTTGATGCCATGGTTTCTTGGTTTCAACCTCCTCATGCCTTTCGGTGCTCTCTGCGTCCCCTCTTTACAGGATATATTTTCAGAAAGCACTAGCATGGAAGACTTCATCTGGATGAAAGACCATGGGCATAAGGACTTTCCAAGTCTGGCTCTTCCTGCTTCCATGCATCGTCCCGATTATCATCATCGTAGTCTTTGTGCAATTTATGCAATTCACAAGGACTTGAGAATCAATCTCAAGTCTTTCTTTTATGGATGGCTTTACAATCAATTCTAGACCTTGACCTTCCAAGATCCAAGCTTCGACGTCATGCAGCGAGATAAAATGACTGCTACACTGGATGGATATTCGCCTGCAAAGTCTAGCAGTCAATTTCCTGACTGACCGGAACCCTCAACAAGCTTCTTATATGAGTCAGCTGTTTTCCGAGTCGGCACGCACTGTGATTTCGCTTGTGAAAGCTGCAGAGAAAATCATTTGAAACGAAGTAAGTCGAACTAGCGATCATCTGCTGACGGTCACGAGGACCGGCTATGGCGGGCTCTCCGTATTCGAAAACGTCGATGGATTTTCAAGATGAGGCTCACCGCAGTTGCCATTATCATCCTTACTGGTCAAAGTCCATAGACACGATAAGTTGTATCACTAGACTGTTGTGTTTCAGGATTAAGATGCCTGCACCGATGGCGTGCATAGTCCCACTGGTACATAGAAAATCTCCAGCTTTAACAGGACTTTTGTCAAAGGCATCCCAGTTTTTATCCTCGATTTGCTGGCGGAGTTCTTTTTGACTTGGTGTGACCATAGATAATCTCTGAACCCTCATCTGCAGCGATGATGTACTCTAATCTTTTCCAAGTTCGCCTTCTGCTCTAGTCCATAAGCATCATCTGGTGAACTTGAACACTAAGCCGTCATTGGCATCAAAATTTTAGTCAAGGAGTTGGAATACAGGTTCTGGACGGTTACCAAATAACTCACGGTGTTCACATACAAAGTAGTAGATCTGTTCCTCAAAGTGACTGACTAGCTATCTTGAAACACATTTGGGAGCTAAATTGCCCAATATTCTCGATTTTTTCGCTTGGTGTCGTGTCAAACTCATCACGTAGCTTAGTCCCACCCCAATTTTTTGCATTACAGAATTTAAAAATAATGGTTCTGACATGTTACATCTCCTGTCTGATTTTTCTCCCTTCATTATGTAAAAAAAGAGTTCTGATTGAACTCTTTTTCTCTTAAAAAGTCATGATGAGTCGCTTGGTATTTGATCTGTTCTTGATTTTCTCCTTCTTCAAAACAAAGACCAGCTCCCATAAAAGGGGCATGAAGAATCATATTGATTTCGTTGAAGGTTAGCCAGTACTTGACCAAGCCCTTATAACGAGTAAAGAGGGTGCGACAGAGCTTTGCGTAAAATCCAACATACGACGGTTGCGCCAACCATCATACCCGTAATTAAGTGCATCGGACAATCAAAATGCGTGATGGCCAGCGGTTCGATCCCATACTTGTGGCATTCCTTAAACAAATCCTCAAAAGCTAGACCAGCTTCATTTGGCTCTGCTTCATCTCCCTTAGGAAAAATCCGAGTCCAAGCAATGGAAAGCCGATAGGTCTTAAAACCCATTTCTGCAAAAAGTGCAATATCTTCCTTGTAATGATGGTACATGTCAATAGCTTCTTTTGCTGGGTAAAAATAGCTCTCCTCGAAAGAAAACATCTTTTTCTGTCCTGTAATGATAGCTCCACGATCCTCACCAATAGGCACAACATCAATATGGCCAACCCACGACCGTCTAAATTGTAAGCACTCTCACATTGGATTAGCCGCCGCAGCACTTTCACCCCAAAGGAAGCACTCTCGGAAATTGTAGTATTTCTGTCATCACTTACCTCTGGTTATGATTTACTGGTACTATTTATACTATCAAACATCTAAAAGCATTTGCATAGTCAAACAAATGTTCTAAGAAAGTGCTACTTTCTTTATAGAGCTTCTACGATGAAACATAGAAGCTTCAAATAGGGTGACAGCAGCTTGTAGAGAAACTGGCTTTTACTATGAAGATTTGGAAGAATGAACACTATAAAGAAAGCTAGAGCAACCATCAGAAAAAAACAAGGAAATAAACTAAACATTTAGTCAGCCATGCATAACGACCTGGTTTTAGAGGTCTTTCTACATAGGAATGTTTTTGGTTTCTTAGGATCATAATAAACAGTTACCCTTTTCCTCCAATTGGAAATCGTTCCATTAAAGGTGATTTTGTTAAAGAGATGAAAACTGTTCCTATAAATCTTGTATCTTAAAACCTGAGGAATTTCCCCCATCTTCAAAATTATCCATTTTGACATCAGATACGATTGAACCTAAAGGGAGTACTGATTGTATTTGAAATCGCATATAGAAATTTCGGGCCCTAAAACCTTGTATTGGTTCCCATCAACAGTGTACTCAACAACTGGGAGACTAATTCCATTATAAAGAGCATAGGAATATCGGATAATAACTCCTTCCGTTTCTTTTCGGTACATCTCTGGCATTTCTGTAATTACTAAAGATAAAAAATGTCGAACATGAAATAGGTGAAGGCAGCAAAGCCTCAACGACATTAAGCCAAATAATAGAAAGAAAGTTGTTGGCATCTTTTTCTCCTTAAAATATCATGATGCATCTATTTTTAACAGAAAAAGATATAAAGAAAAAGACCGGATTGCTCCGATCTTTTCAATAGTTTCATATTCTCACATTCTGTTTTAAGAATCATTAAGGTTAACTTCAAATGACTAAGCGTCCCTTATTTCATACTATAAAAATCAATGACTAGACCAGCAGGTCCTTTAACTAACAGGACTCTGTTCCCCAATCCGTTTCACAAGGACCGTGTAAAATCTCGACACCAATCTCTTTTAACCGCTTTTGGTTCTGGTCGACATCCTCAACCTCAATGTGTAGAATGATTCCTGACTGAAAATTTCCCAAAGGAATCAAATGATTTTTGGGATAACATGAGACAGTGACTGCCAATCGTGAACTGAGCAAAACTGTTATCAACATAGTCCGCTCTTTTATCCAAGATATCTCTAATTCAGCACAGACTTGGGGAAACATCTGACACGATAATATCTAATTGATTTAAATTCATTTACTGTCCTCCACAAAAAGACCGGATTGCTCCGATCTTTTAAGTTTCTCTCTAAGAAAATCAATGCATAAAATCTACAATGTTTACTTTTGATTTTCGACGAGAGGAATTATTTAATTGCGCGTGATTGCAATCCTTCTTCTTCCAAGAAGAGGCGGAATGGTACAAGCTCTTCAGCTTCGTATTTTTCCTTGAAGGCTTTGATAGCTTCTTCTGAGTGAAGTTTTGGATCCAACTCAAGTACTTCTACTGGAAGTGGACGATGTGAGTGATGTGAGCATCGATAACAACAGTTTTACCTTCTTTGTTCAATTTAACAGCTTCTGCAACAACTGCATCGATGTCTTCGATACGGTCAACTGTAAATCCTACAGCACCTTGCGCTTCAGCGATTTTCGCATAGTCAGCATTAGGGAAGTCACAACCAAACAAGTGTTTGTTTGTGTCTTCGTATTTGTCCTTGATGAAAGCATATTTACCATTTGAGAAGACAACGTTGATAACTGGAAGGTCGTATTGAACGTTTGTGATAACGTCTGGGTAGCACATGTTGAATGCACCGTCACCCATGATGTTCCATACTTGGCGATCTGGATTGTCTTTCTTAGCGCGATACCACCAGGAAGGGCAATACCCATTGTCGCAAAAGAGTGGAGATGTACGCCACATGTTCTTAGGTGTCATGTGAAGGTGACGAGTAGATGTTTGAGTAGTGTCACCTACGTCGATTGAGTAGATAGCGTCTTGATCAGCATGTTTGTTGATTGCATTGTAAACTTGATACAATTGCAATTCACCCTCAGTTTTACCTTCGAGTTTGTTCATGTAATCACGCCAGTTTTGGTTGTTCTTCACGTTTGCACGCCACCATGGAGTAGATTCAACTGGGTTTACTTTTATCAAGGATAGCTTTTAGCCGCTTGACCTGCATCACCAAGGATTGAAGCGTCAAGGGCGTGGCGTTTACCAAGTTTGTAAGGGTCGATATCCACTTGGATGAATTTTTCAGTGTTTTTGAATGCTTCGTATACTTCAGCAAATGGGAAGTTTGAACCAAGGAAAAGAACTGTGTCTGCTTCAAAGACCACTTCGTTAGCTGGTTTCCAACCAACACGGTAAGCAGAACCTGTCAAACCTTCGTAGTTCCATTCGAACGCTTCGAAGTTTTTACCAGTTGTGATGATTGGGGCTTTGATTTTTACGTGACAATTCAGTGATTACTTCACCAGCTTTTAACACCACCGTAACCAGCGTAGATAACTGGGACGTTCAGCGTTGTTCAAAATTTCAACAGCTTTGTCGATTTCAACTTCGTTCAAAGCAGGAGCGATGAATGAACGCTCGTAAGAACCTGAACCGTAGTATGAGTTTTCGTCGATTTCTTTGGAAACCAAAGTTTACTGGAATTTCAACGACAGCTGGACCTTTTTTTAGAAACGGCAGCACGGCAAGCTTCGTCAATCACTTTTGGCAATTGCTCTGCGTAAGCTACACGTTTGTTGTAAACAGCGATACCGTTGTACATTGGGTTTTGGTTTCAATTCTTGGAAGGCATCCATGTTCAATTCGTTAACTGGACGTGATCCAAGGATAGCAAGGAATGGAGTGTTATCCATAGCTGCATCGTAAACACCGTTGATCAAGTGAGTCGCACCTGGTCCACCTGAACCAACTGCAACACCGATAGATCCGCCAAATTTAGCTTTGCATAACCGCTGCAAGAGCACCTGTTTCTTCGTGGCGAACTTGCAGAAACGGATATCTTTGTCTTCAGCCAAAGCGTCCATCAATGAGCTGAGTGTTCCTGATGGGATACCGTAGATAGTATCTACGCCCCATGTTTTCAATACGTTGAGCATTGCTGCAGATGCAGTAATTTTCCCTTGAGTCATAATGATAACTCTCCTTCAATATAATTTCATATATTTACAAAAACGCTTTTATATGTTATTTGAAAACGATTCAGTAAATTTACAATCCTAATTTATCACATTTGATTTTAGATTTCATAAGAATGTGCTCAGAAACTTTCATTCTCTATTACAGTACAGTTTGGAAGCGTTTTGAAAATCTGTTTTAGAATAGAAAAAAGCGGTTAAGACCGCCTTTTTATACTCAATGAAAATCAAAGAGCAAACTAGGAAGCTAGCCGCAGGCTGTACTTGAGTACGGCAAGGTGAAGCTGACGTGGTTTGAATTTGATTTTCGAAGAGTATTAATCGACTTTAGTAAAATTAAGCATAAGAGAGCTAATTAAAACAGAGACTGAACTAAAGGCCATGGCCAATCCTGCAAGTTCTGGATTGAGCACCAAACCAAGTCCTGAAAAGACTCCTGCTGCAATCGGAATACCAATGAGGTTATAGATAGAAGCCCAGAAAAGATTGAGTAGAATACGATTAAAGGTCTTCTTACTCATATCAAAAGCACGTGCCAATCCTAGTAAATTGTTGGTTGTAAGGACAAGATCTGCTGATTCAATGGCAATATCTGTTCCAGAACCCATGGCAATTCCGACATCCGCTACACTGAGGGCTGGCGCATCATTGATACCATCTCCAACAAAGGCCAATTTGCCATTCTTTTGAAGCTTGTGAATTTCATGTGCCTTTTCCTCTGGCAAGACATTTGCGATTACTTCTTCGATTCCAATTTGCTCTGCAATCGCATGCGCTACTCCAGCATTATCTCCAGTAAGCATGACCGTTCTAAGACCACGTTTTTTTCAATTTAGCAATAGCTTCTGAGCATTTTCCTTAGGGACATCCTGCAAGGCAATTAAGCCTTTTAACTGACCATCCACGGATAGGAAGACAACTGTTTTTGCTTCTTTCTCAAGCAAATCAAATCGTTCTTGATAATCATGTGGAATAGCAAGGTCAGCTAAAAGTTTGGCATTCCCCAGCAAGACTTGTTTACCATTAATAATCCCAGTCACACCTTTTCCATGCAAGGCTTGGAAGTTTTCCACTGGGTAAAGGCTAATTCCTAGTTCAGATGCACGATTAACAATAGCTTGAGCTAGCGGGTGTTGAGATACATCTTCCAGTGAAGCAGCCAAACTTAGCACTTCTCTTTCATCACCGATAACATCTGTTACTACTGGCTTCCCTTCGGTCAAGGTTCCTGTCTTATCAAATACAATGGTTTTGGACTTTTTGGATTTCTGTAGAACTGTACCATTTTTGAGAAGAACCCCCATCTTGGCACTTCGTCCTGTTCCTACCATGAGTGCTGTCGGTGTCGCGAGACCTAGTGCACAAGGGCAGGCAATTATCAAAACAGCAACACCATAGAGGAGCGACGTCACAAAGCTATCTCCAAGTAAAACAAACCAGACCCAAAAAGTAAGAAGTCCTAAAATGACAACTGCTGGTACAAAAATCCCAGAAATCTTGTCTGTCAAATCTTGAATAGGAGCACGACTCGTTTGCGCTTTTTTCACAAAGTCCACAATCTGAGCCAGCATAGTCTCAGAACCAACTTTTTCAGCTCTAAAGATGATCGTACCACTATTATTGATGGTTGAACCAATGACAGCATCTCCAACTGATTTATCGACTGGAATACTTTCCCCAGTCACCATTGATTCATCAATACTCGTTTCACCTTCTAACACAGTCCCATCAACGGCAATTTTTTCACCTGGTCGAACGCGAATGAGATCCCCAACTTTGACTTGTTCTAGAGGTATTTGAACATAAACATCATCACGCAAAACCTCTGCTGTTTTTGCTTGTAGGTCTAATAATTTTTCGACTGCTCATGAAGTATTTTTCGCATTTTTTCCTCAAAAACTGCTCCCAAAAGAATGAAGAAGAGGATAAATGCAGCACTTTCAAAGTAAACGGGCAGACCAGTGAAGAGGGCAACTAAGCTATAGAAATAGGCCACTAGGGTTCCCAGAGCAACCAAGGTATCCATGTTGGAATTGTGCTTTTTAAAACTAGCCCAGGCGCTTCTGATATAGGGAACTCCAGCCACTAGCATAATGGGTGTTGTAGTAAAAGGTGCCCCTAACGCATGACTTGGTGACTAATTCCTCCTGTAGACATCCCAATCATGAGAATCACAAGAGGCACAGTAAAGATACTAGTAATCCAAAAACGCTGAAAAAGACTGAGAGACTTTTTAGTTTTTTCAACAACGGTGTAGGTCCCCTTTTGCATCTTCATGCCGCATGAAAATTCATGCTCGCCCAAGTCTTGAGGCGTAAAGCGAATGACTTTTTCCTCGTCTTGAGCGATTGGTTCTAGGATTCCTTCTTCTTCGAAGAGAATCTCTTTATAACAGTTTGAAGGTGTCACACGATGAAAGGTAATCTCAGCAGGAATCCCTTTTTGCAGTTGAATGTGGGCTGGATGGTAGCCTTTGTCTGCCGTGATACGGATTTTTTGAACACCATTTTCAAGGCTTGCTTTTACAATTTCAGTCATATCATTCTCCTATTCTACAATCATCTTACCGTGCATCATATTCATGCCACAAGAGAAACCATACTCACCTGCTTCTTCAGGAGTGATTTCAACCACATATTGGTCTCCCATAGGTAGATCTGCATGCACTCCAAAGTCAGGGAAAAACGATTTGGTCCAAGCAAGGTGAAGGATCTTTTCGATCAAAAATAATACGAGCTGGTTGTGATTTTTTGAGGATAATAGTTCCTGGAGTGTATCCCCCCATGACTTCCACTCGAATTTCTTGATAGCCATTTTTTTGTTGAGCTCTCTTAGCATCTTCTTGCGGTTTTTTGAAAAACCAAAAGAGGATAAAAACAATCATTCCTAAAACAACAATAGATACAAATAGATTTAACATAGCGTCTCCTTTACATACAATTACATTTTACTTCTGTTACAACACTTGCTTTTTTCTTTGAAATCACTTCCTCCAAGCTTTCCAAGTCAGCTAGGGTAAAGTCACATTCTTCAATCAAATCAGCTAGCAAGAGCTTCATCCTGCGAGAACAAAGCTTGTCTTTGATATCCTGGACAAGTAACTTCCTACTATCTTCCTGCGTCAACAACGCTGAATAGATAAAGGACTTGCCCTGCTTTTCTCGAGTCAAACATTCTTTCTCCACCAAACGTGCCAAGAGTGTCTGGATCGTGGATTTGGACCAGCTAAACCTTTTCTCTAATACTTTTATGAGATCAGTACTAGTCTGTTCTCCCTGCATCCAGATAATCTTCATGACCTGCCATTCTGCATCCGAAATCTGCATCAGCACACCTCCAAAATCTACATTTGTCAATTACAACTATCAGTATACTATTAAAATCTACATTTGTCAACTAAATTTCCTAAAAATTTTAAAATTTCCCTTTCCAATAGATTTTTGTCTTTCATTGTGATAGAAAAATACATATTATCCAAAAGAGATTTTTAAAGCTACAATTTTTTTATCATTTAGCATCATTTTTCACCTGTATTATACATGATGTATATACAACGAAATAAAAAAACCTCGTACAATCTATACGAGATGCTTTCATTCTTCCCCTACTCTCTATATCTCTTTCAATTTTTCGAGATAGGCGGTTAATTCTGCTTGGGCTTCTGGTGTTGTGCCCACTAGCTGGCTGCGCATGTGTGCGAGTCTGGCTTCTACTAAAACATGCAAAATCCCTTGCAAGCTATACTTACAAGGGATTTGTGTATTATTCTTGTACTTCTTTCTGGGCGGCCTTGCCTTGGTCTAGAAGGGCTTGGACGATTTTCTCATCGCGTAGTTTAACAGAATCGTTGATCATTTCTGCGGACTTGACGATGGTTGTTTCTAGTTGGGCACGTTTCTGGCGTCCCAACTCAATAGCAGCGACGATACCTTGGTTTTGAGCGACCAGACTTTCAGCCAGCTTAGTAACCGATTCGACAGCGACTGTCGGACTTTGGGCAATTTGTTCCATCTGTGGAATCACTTCCTTGCTAGTTTCAGCTAGCATCTGGAGGGCAGCATTATTAGCGTTGACAATAGCATCTGCCACGACACCTGATTTCATTGATTGTTGCAAAATGCCAAGTTGGGCAATGGAAAGCTTCATTGTCGGAATCGTATTGCGACGAAGCATGCCCAATTTTTGGCGCATATCAGATGACACCTTCACAAGATTGCGCATCTGAGGTGTTGTTGCCCAGGCAACATAGAGACGGCTGACATACTCGGTGTGCTGTTGTTCAAGGGTATTGACCACTTCTGCCATGCGGGCCAATTCTTGAGACTTGGTCTGGTATTCTACTGTACTTGTATCAAGTTGGTCAGCTTGGGCCTTCAGTTCAGCAGCGCGATTGCCAGCTTCTGTCTGGCTGGCTTCTATAAAGGAAATCACTCCCACTAGGTTTTCAATGGATTTGGTATTATCCTCAATCAACATCTCAGCTGAGACGATATTTCGAGCTAGCACATCTTCTTGATTGACCACTGCGGCAGCCATGCCATCTAGCTTTTGCTCCACTGTTTTTGAGTCAAAGTAAAATTCCTGGAGGGTATTCTTGCTCTTGCTAAACAATCGTTGCAAAAAGTTTGGTTTTTCTTCTAATTCAGCAATTTCAGCGTTCTTGTATTTAACGACAAAGCCTTGCAACTCACGGTTGGTATTCTTGAGTAGATCATCCACTTGGGGAATCTGCAGTTTCTTTTGTTCTGACAAGATACGATTGACCGTATTGTTCACACCTTCTACAGCAGATTGTCCAAAATCTAAGAGCGCATTTTGATTGGTGACAAACTGGTCTACTAACTGGGGCACACGCGCCTTAATTCCTTCTTGCTGCTCAGGGCTCAACTTTTCAAGGAAGGTCAAGGTCTTGTCTGAGCCAGTATTGGTCTCGATGATTTGGGTTGTCTTATCCACCTTAGATACCGTATTGTTGGCAATCTGGTCAATATCAAAATTAAATTCTGTCATGGTTACTCCTTTATTTATATCCTATTCTTTTCGATCTTTTTCGAGGATACGCAGACTGATATCAAAATCACGCATATCTGTTTCATTGAGTTCTCTCAAAACTTGATCCAGCTCAAGGTCAAATTGTTCGATGGCTGCTTTAGCTTGCTCTAAGCGTTCTTCTGCCCGATTATAGTTTTTAGGATTGGCCTTAATCTTTAAATAGCCTTCTAAAATCGTTTGGAATTTCTCCATTTTCAAACTATGAATAGCAGTCAGTTCTTCCTTATCACCCTCAGCAGAGGTAGCAATCTTGTCTAAAATGGCCTGATGGTCAATGGCAATATTGGCCAAAGTTTGGGACAGTTCTGGAGCTGATTCCTCTGGCTCTACATTTTCAAGTTCTACCTGACTTTCTCTTTTTAAACGCTCGAACTGAACATCGATGTTTGCTCGAACTGTACGAACCTTTTTATCAATGCGGTTATAGACATCATCACCGATATAGAACTTGAGGCGATCCGCTTCCTGATGGATTTCCCGCAACTCAATCAATACTTGATTAGCCAGACTCTTATAAGATTCTGAACCTCTTTCAGCCAAGATTCCCTCTAGTTGCTGAATATCTTTGTCCGCTTGACGAATCCGAGCTTTTAAAAGCTCAATCTGATCGTCGAGAGAACGATCCTTCAATAGAGGATAACGCCAACGTCTGTAAAAGCAGATAGCCACCATAACCTAGCAAGACACAAATTGCAAGAGGCGTGCATACTGAAGCAGAAGCCCCAGCAATAACAAAACTACCCAAAAATAGAGGCAGCCTTTTCCAAAAAAACCATTACCCGATTTCATAAACATTCCTTATTTTCAATTTATAAGTCTATTTTAGCACAAAAGACAAAAATGAGGGCGGAAAAATCCCCTAGAAAAAAAGTTGTTTTATTTATTGTCTAATGGAACTCAGTAGCTCATGTTATTATTTAAGTTGTATAGACTTAAATTACAAGTTTCAGCAATCCAGGTTTACCCAGTTAGTTCTACACGAAAAGTGAAATAAAGGCTTGAAATATAGAGGTTATATACTAGAATGAAAGCATAAAGGGAAAATAATGCTTCTAGCTTATATAACTCCTTCCTTTCTTAAACTGAGAGGCTAAAATATTATACCAGATTTATATCATCAACATTACTTAATTCAAGGAAGAGGCTATATACGATTATCCCTTAGTTATGGAAAAGCTATAGAGCCTATTCTAGGTGCAATTTCGCTGATTTATAGTAACCGTGAATCAGCGTATACACACGAGAATACTAGATAGTCACCACTGCTCTTTGTATAGAGCTAGTATATGTATTAATAATGCTCCGATTAAACGCCTCTTTGACTACTTTTAAAACAGAGAGTGATGATATTAAGAAGCAAGACATTTTTTTGAAGAAGTTGTCACTGGTACTGATAACTACATCTACTTTTATAATAACAAACATTTTTCAAGTTAGCTAAAAGGGCCTTGCCCCTCTTGAAATGAGGAACAAGGCCCTTGCTTAATCTTTTATTATTTCATTGCCCACTTGACAGTTAGCAGTTCCTAGTGACTACCTGTTTTTATATACCTTAAACATTTTTGCCAATTTTCTTGGTCTTCTTTAAAGCGTTTGAGGAGAGCAAGTCCTTCTGGTG
>BNJU01002053.1_pt1 | contig 18347 bp, 33 predicted proteins | sample 8539281 | NCBI WGS metagenome assembly BNJU01 (sample SAMD00202456, study PRJDB9452) | human saliva metagenome | isolation source: human saliva | place: Japan
AAATCAGAAGTTAAGCTTTTAAAACTTAACTTCTGTATTTGTTTTATCACTACAAAGTTAGACCTATTTTTCGAGCATTGCAATTCTTTTCTCGCACATCAACTGAATATTCAAGAGAAGCATTAATTTTTTCTTAAATACAGTGGATAATCAGTGATGATAGCGGTATAGTTATTTTGAAAAAAATATGATAGGAGAACAATATCTATGATACACTCTATAAAAGAATTTATTAGTTATTGTGTTGCATATCATTTTTGGATAATATTATCGTTTATAGCTTTTAGTAGTGGATCCCCCTAAACCTGATAATTATAATATTATGACTTCAGAATCGAACTTCATAATTTCTTTTTCATTTTTCAGTGGAATATACTTACTACCACTATTCCCACTAATTTCCATTAATAAACAAATTTCCACCGTAAAAATTTTTACTCGTTCATGTTTATTTCTACAATCACATTTATGATGCTATACTTTCAGCAACATTACTTTTGGTTCTTTTTGAATCATATAGTATATTCTTAGAATATCTATTAATCCCAGCTTAGCAAAACTCTAATTTTTCTCTCTCGGTTTATATTTTATAAAAATTAATCGAAGCTAATTTTTCTTTCAATTAGCTTCGATTATTTTCAGTTATTACTCATTTAGATGGTAACTGCACAAAGACCTTGGGCAAAAGCTCAGCACGTTCCAATCCCATCGCCTGTAAATTCACACTAGAAAGCACTCACTAAGAACGTACCTCTTCTTTTAGCAATGCTTCGTATAAATACACAAAAGACCGAGGGCAAACGAAGAACCATAGGGATTCTATGGTAGAAGTAATAGCGATCAGTAACCGATGTGAATTAGATTCTCTTGAAAATTTATTTTCTAGAGAATCTTTGAAGCTCGGTAGGATTGAGACAAAAGGCTCAATCCGATACAGCTATTATCTCTACCATGAAGATATCCCTATGGTTCGAAGTTAGACCGAAGGTCTTTTATTTTATTATTTATGCACAAACATTGCATCGCCAAAACTAAAGAAGCGGTAACGTTCTTCGATGGCGTGCTGATACGCTTCTAGTGTGAATTCACGTCCAAGATAAGCGCTGACAAGCATAACAAGCGTTGATTTTGGCAAGTGGAAATTCGTTACAAACGCATCCACCACGCGGAACTCATACCCAGGCGAGATGAAAATATCCGTCCAACCCACTCGCAGGCACCACATGCCCATTATTGTCTCTCGCAACTGTCTCTAATGTACGAATCGAAGTCGTACCAACTGCAATCACACGTTTGCCAGCTTTCTTTGTCGCTTCAATCATATCCGCAGTTTCTTTGGATACATTGTAATACTCAGAATGCATCTTATGGTCTTCTAGCGAATCCACCGAAACGGGTCTAAATGTTCCAAGTCCCAACGTGCAATGTGACTGGCACAATATTTACACCCTTGTCACGGATTTGTTGCATTAACTCTTCTGTGAAATGCAATCCAGCTGTAGGTGCTGCTGCAGATCCATTTTCTTTCGCATAAACGGTTTGGTAACGTTCTTTATCTTCTAAACGTTCTTTGATATAAGGTGGTAATGGCATTTCACCAAGAGATTCCAACACTTCAAGGAATACTCCTTCGTATGAAAACTCGATGATACGTCCACCTTGTTCTAATTCTTCGACAACTGTTGCTTTAAGTCGACCATCTCCAAAACGAAACCACACTACCCACTTTCATACGTTTGGCAGGTTTCACAAGAGTTTCCCACTTGTCGCCTTCCGTATTCGTTAATAGTAAGACCTCAATATGAGCGCCTGTTTCTTCTTTTGTTCCATAAAGACGTGCTGGAAGTACACGAGTGTTATTGACAACAAGTGTATCTCCTTCTTCTAATTCATCTAGTAAATCAGAAAAATGTTTATCTTCAATGCTATGTGTTGTTTTATCCACCACTAATAAACGTGAAGACGTACGGTCTTTCAATGGCGTTTGAGCGATTAATTCTTCGGGTAAATCGAAGTCAAAATCTTTCGTTGTATAGTTCATTTCTAGTTCCTTTCTTACGATAAAGGATATAAGCGCCCTAAGTGAGCATATCCTTCAGGCGTCACCACACGACCGCGTGATGTCCGTTTTAAAAATCCAATTTGTAATAAATATGGTTCATACATATCTTCGATAGTTTCAGCATCTTCTGAAATATTCGCCGCAATGGCTCCAAGTCCAACTGGACCGCCATCATATAAATCAATCATTGCCGTCAATAATTTACGGTCGATATGGTCTAACCCTTTAGCGTCCACACGTAAGACCTTCAATGCTTGCTGCGTAATTTCTTTTGAAATCATGCCTTCTTCGTATACTTGAGAAAAATCACGTACACGTTTCAAGAGACGGTTCGCAATACGTGGTGTTCCACGAGAGCGAAGCGCAATCTCAAGAGCGGCCTCATCTTTAATTTCACTATCAAAGACATTCGCACTGCGTTTTACAATCTCAGCTAGAGATGACTCATCGTAATACTCCATATGTTCCACAATCCCGAAACGGTCACGAAGCGGTGCAGAAAGTGCCCCTGCACGAGTCGTCGCACCCAATTAACGTAAACGGCGGCAATGGGAAATGCACCGGATGCGCAGTTGGCCCTTGTCCGACCACGATATCCACGAAGAAATCTTCCATCGCTGAATACAGCATCTCTTCCACAACACGTGGCAAACGGTGAATCTCGTCGATAAATAAGACATCCCCTGCTTGTAAGTCATTTAAAAGCGCCACTAAGTCTCCTGGACGTTCAATCGCTGGTCCACTCGTCGTCTTAATGCCGACTTCTAATTCGTTAGCAATCACCATCGCAAGTGTCGTCTTCCCAAGTCCTGGAGGTCCGTATAGTAACACGTGATCCAAGGCTTCGGAACGACTGCGAGCCGCTTGAATATAGACGGCAAGCTCTTCTTTTACTTTTTGTTGACCGATATATTGTTGCAACGTCTGTGGGCGCAGTGATAATTCGGCTTGTACTTCCCCTTCGTCAAGCGGGTTTCCGTCAATAAAACGTTCTTCCTCCACGATAATCCTCCATTATTTCATCAATAGTTTAAAGGCTACATTTTAATGCCTCTTGCGTCGTACTTGGAGCAGCTGCTTCCAGCGACTTCCAAATCTTTGTAATTTCTTTTGCAGAATAACCAAGGCCCAGTAAGGCTTCTTTTGCTTCTTCCAGTGTTGCTTGGTTTGTTGAAACAACTGCTTTCGTCGTTTCTTCAGGGACAGCTTCAAACTTCCCTTTCAAGTCTAAAATAATTTGTTGTGCTGTTTTCTTTCCAACACCTGGGAATTTTGTTAAATAAGTGACATTGCCACTTTCTACAGCATTCACGAATCCTTCTGTATCGTCATTCGCTAAAATACTCATCGCACTCTTTGGACCGATACCAGAAACGCTAATTAAACGTTGGAATAATTCGCGTTCTTCGCTTGAAATAAATCCGTATAAGGTAATGGAATCCTCACGAACGACTTGTTGTACTAAAACTTTAATTTGCTTCTTCAGAGAATCTTGTAGGCGGTATGGGTTTGCAAAAACCACTTGATACCCTACGCCATGCACATCGACAACAATTGCTGTTGGTAAGATATGCGCTAACTCTCCATTTAAATATTCATACATGAATGATGCTCCTTTTTTGTCTATATCAGAACAATTTTAGCATAACAGGAAGGTCTAGGGCAAATGTCTGTTCGCATATTGTTCAAAAAAGCAGCCCCCATCTATGGAGACTGCTTTTAAAAGTTAAGTTTTTAGTTTTTAATTATGCATTTAATAATGCTTCTGCTTGTTTTTCAAGTCCTGCTACTACTTCTTCGCTCAATGTAACAACGCCTGTTCCCCAAGCTTCAGGATTAATTTTAGCACCAGTGAAATCAGCCAACTACTTGCATACGGATGAATGGTAATAATGCGTTATAAGCTGCAAATAATGGTTCATGTCCTGCATTTGCCATTGCTGATACAGTTACAACTTTATCTTGTAAAATAGATGGTCCATGTGTATCTGATAAATCTAACGCACGGCTCATCCAGTCTAATAAGTTCTTTCACTGTTCCAGGAATTGCAAAGTTATACGCTGGTGAGAAGATCCATACTGCATCTGCTTTACCGAATGCATCACGAGCTGCTTGTACTTCAGGTAATACTGGAGTTTCTAAGTCTTGGTTCATTAATGGAAGGTTTGAGTAATCTAAGTAAGTGACTGTTGCTTTTCCTTCTAAAATACGTTCCGCTTTTTCAGCCATTTGGTGGTTGAAGCTACCTTTACGTAAGCTACCTACTACAAATAAAATGTTTTTCATATTCATATCCTCTTTTCATGACTTTTTTTCAGCCAAGAAAGTGACGTCTTCTCTCTTGGGAACTGTCATTAGATTATCATCACTTAAACGTTAAAAGCAATTTATCTGCTTAGAAAAAAATTTTTTTCCGTTTTTAAAATGAAAAACTCCTAGAAACGTTGATATCATAGTGTTTTAAAAGAAAAATGAAAAATATCATTATAATGTATACGTTATAAACGATCGATTTTGAGTAAAACAGAATTGCAAAAAGTTTGGTTGACTTTGCCATCACAGGCCCAAAACTTCGCACTGTAAAGTTTTGCTTCCAGAATATCCGCACTCGAAGTCTCGCATCGCACTGAGTAGCTTATTGACGTTCTCTTCATCACTCGTGATTCGAGAACATCTAATAAGGCTATATAAATAGAAAAACGACTCGCATTGCGAGTCGTTTTTAGTAGTTGAGTTCGCCATCGCAGAAATCGCGTCCACTTCCCGAACGTACGCAGAACGTTTCACGTTCCTTCCGTCGTCGTCCGTGAACATCATAAAGCTCTGGGTGAAAGACGACAAGCAAAAATGACTCGCACTGCGAGTCATTTTTGTCTTCTATCTTTTCCTAGTTTTCCATCAATGCTTGATTAGCTGTAATGATCGCTAATTTGTAGACGTCTTCTTCGTTACATCCACGTGATAAGTCAGAGATTGGTTTGTTTAATCCTTGTAGGATTGGTCCGATTGCTTCGAAGTTACCGAAACGTTGTGCAATTTTTGTATCCGATGTTTCCTGATTGGATTTCTGGGAATACGAATACTGTTGCTTGTCCAGCTACTGGTGAGTCTGGAGCTTTTTGTTTACCAACGCTTGGTACGAACGCAGCATCGAATTGTAATTCACCGTCGATGTTGTAGTTTGGAGCTAATTCTTGAGCGATTTTTAGTTGCTTCAGCTACTTTTAATGCTTCTTCAGATTTAGCAGAACCTTTTGTTGAGAAACTTAACATTGCAACGTTTGGTTCGATACCGAATAATTCAGCTGTTTTTAGCAGATTCAACTGCGATTTCAGCTAATTCTTGTGCGTTAGGGTTGATGTTGATTGCGCAGTCTGAGAATAAGTATTTCTTAGATTTGTCGCTGTTGATCATGATGAACGCACCACTTGTACGAGAGACACCTGGTTTTGTTTTGATGATTTGTAATGCTGGACGTACAGTGTCCCCTGTTGAGTGAACCGCACCAGATACTAATCCGTCTGCTAATCCCATGTATACCATCATTGTTCCGAAGTAAGTTACGTCACGTAATAATTTTTGAGCGTCTTCTTCAGATACTTTACCTTTACGACGTTCTACAAAGCTTGCTACCATTTCAGCATATTTATCGTCTGCATAAGTTTCAGGATCGATAATTTCTAAATGAGAAATGTTAAATCCACGAGCGTTTGCCACTTCGTTAATTTGGTCTACATTCCCAAGTAAGATTGGTTTGCAAAGTCCATCTGCTAATAAACGAACAGCTGCACCAATAATTCTTGGTTCATCTCCTTCTGGAAATACGATTTTTAACGTCTTTCCCTTTCACTTTAAGTGATAATTCTTCAAATAATTCCACGGATATCCCTCCAAAAATTTGTTATCTTAATAATACACTAAATACTTTTTAAAAACAGTACAATGTTAAAACAATCATCAAAAAACAGCTGTACTAATTTGTAAGCAATATGAAAATAGTACAGTTTCATTTCATAAAAATTTCTACTTAGCAAAACACCGCTAGTATGCTATACTTAGAGAGTATTTTAGTAAGGAGGAAGGCTTTGTGCGATCATATGCAAAAAAATTAATGGATACCGCTATTCTGGCTGGTCAAATCATGCTCGAATGCAATGCGGAATCGTATCGCGTGGAAGAAACCATGAACTATATTCTCTCCACTTCAAACTTTGAAACTTGCGAAGCCTTCGCAATGGCGACTGGAATCTTTGCAACACTCGATGATGACTGCATCGATTCTATTACAGAAATTCGTCGTGTTCCAAATCGCGACACGAACTTGAACCGAATTTATAAGGTCAACGCAATCTCTCGTCAATTAGTGACAAAAGAAATTGACCTCGATACAGCTTATCAACGATTACAAGATTTAAAAGAATCAGAATATCCACAGTGGTTAAAAGATCTAGGCCTTATTCTGATGTGTGGGTTCTACGCTGCTCTATTTGGAGCAACGCCAATTGAACTCGTCATTGCATCAGTAGCAGCGATTATCATGCCATTTATTTATAAGTTAGATCCCGAAAATTAAAATTAGGAACATTCGTGTTGAACCTCCTCTCGATTATTCCAGCGATTGTCATTATCATCATGATTCAGAAACATTTCGTTCCGGACGCTCGAATCGGCATCTCCATTGTAGGATTAATCATGCCGGCCGTTCCTGGAACCGCCATTACAAATGCGATTCGCGATACATTACGCGGAGACTACAACTCAGGAGCAGCTCGGGCAATTGAAGCGTTTGTGACGGCTCTTTCCGTCGCTATTGCTGTTGCTCTGGGACTCGTGTTAGCAGGAGGTGCAAACCCCTTATGATTTATCAAGTAATTAGTGCTCTTATCGCCGTCTACTTTAGTTGTATTGTCTTTGAAGCACCAAAACGACTCCTCATTCATATTTCGATTATTGGAGGCATTGGCTGGTTTGTATATCTCTTCTTCTTAGACCGTTCGGGATTACAACTAGCGACTTACTATAGCGGCCTTACAATTGCATTTTTTTATCGCATATAGCAGCACGCTATTTTCAAAGCTCCCTGTAACGGTATTCTTTATCCCTGGATTTTTTTCCCACTCGTTCCAGGTGCCGGCATGTACCGTACCGTATACGCCTTCTTTGTGGGCGATGTTGAAAAAGGGAAAATTCTTCTTTGGGCAAACGATGATTACTGCCGGGATGATTGCACTGGCTATCTTTACGGTCGATTCGATTTTTCCGTCTGTACTCGCATTGGCAATCTTCACGCCGTCAATCAGCAAACTAAATAAATGCACCTGAAACTGCCAAAGATTTTTCTTTGGTGGTTTTTTTATTTGACTGTTGGTTTGTTTTTAGAAATGGTGCGTTTCGTTATAGTTGCTATATTAGGGCACCGGTGCAAGCCCTGGTCTTGCACCTTTGAAGCTCAAAAGCTGGAGTAAGAATCACTTCTAACTCCAGCTAATTCATTCAATGCGATTCCCTAATATGGCTACTATAACCGCACCATTTCATCAAACCAACTCACCAAAAAATCTTTGGATTCCGTCCCTTTGGGATATCTTCATGGTAGGGATAAGAGCTGTACCGGTTCGAGCCAAAGTCTCTCACCTACTGAGCCTCAATGAGTCTCTACGGAATAAATTCCTAGAGTCTCATATTCGCATCAGTTACCAATCACTCTTACTCCTACCATAGAATCCCAAGGGACTCCATCTTCTTTTTCATTGCATAAACATCTCTAAACCTTCAAAATAGAAAAGAAAATGATAGTGTTCTGTCTTTAGGGTTGCTGTGAGGGATGAAGATTGTCAATGCTCATTTAAGTTAAGAATTAGTAACTGTGTATGGACAGATGATGGGGTTCTGTGGTTCAATTAAGGTAACAAGATGTCATAGCTCAGCAGGATAGAGCAAGCGTTTCCTAAACGCTAGGTCGGGGGTTCGAATCCCTTTGGCATCGTTAGTAAAAAATCCACTGGATAAACCAGTGGATTTTTTGCTGATTTACTATTTCTCTTCTACCCATTCAACAGCACGTTCGACACGTCTTGAAATATTAGTTTCCATGATTTCCCTCTTCCAACGTAAACTGGAAATCACCTGCTTGAAATTTCGGCTCAATCCACTCTTTTTAATGCTAGCGTATTTAGAGTTTGGTCTGCTGTTAAATTCGTCGCAGTCGTTCCTTCTTGATCTCCCACACTCATGTACAATTTTGGATGAGCGGCTTTTAAAGGGATGTTCTTTTAAATAGTCCAGAAAACCCGGATACCAAAGCGACGAAGAACAACTAAGGACAGTTCCGAAATAAAATCAGTATTCACCGCTGCATACAGGCTGAACAATCCACCCTAGCGAATAACCACCCGATAACTCTCTTTTCTGCGCTTGAGGCAAAAACCATATTCACTCTCACAAAATGGAATCACATGAGTCGTGATTAAAAGAAAGATGTTCTTCGCTTTTTCCACCGAAATCCATCGGCATGGTTTCAGACGTCTGGAGAGGCCACGGTGTATAATCATCTGTCCGATTATTTGCATTTAAGAGTACAAAATTGAGTGCAGGTTGATGTTTGATGATCCAATGATTAAAAGGTTCTTTGAATTGATCTCCATCTAAAAAAATAAATGGTCGTAGCATCTTTGAACATTAGAACGATAAACATATAGCTTTTACTCCCTCAAATTTCTTGTTGGATCCATACAGAATTTTTAACCATGGCGATTTCCTTTCTACTGCTTATTCTCCACTATTTTTAACAGTTTTCTGAGCAGTTGATAAGTCCAAACGAAAAAGACGCCAGCAATAATCACTGACGTCTTGTGTTATTACGTAATGAACAATCTTTTTAAACAGTTTTTGGCAATTCCATTAATTTAATTATTCATCGTTTTTAGTAAGTTGTTTTTCGAACAAGTTTATTCGCCCATAACGATTACACGATATTTTCTTGTTCTTTCTCGTGTTTTTATCAAAATCGGCAAAATAGACATATCCTGTTTTACCAATTCCTAATCGGCCATCCACTACTGCTAATGTCTCACTGGCACCGATAATAGTGGCTTTTGATATGGGCGTCTCCATTCCAAAAGGTAACTACGATCGCCATTAGGTAACCACTCTTCTGGATTTGGCCATGATTCCACTTCTTTATAATGTGCTTCACCAGGATACTTGTAACTTTGTGCATTTACATGAGGAGGAACAATATTTTCTAAAATTCGATTTAAATCTAATTGTAAGAAATCTACTCAGCTTCATCTCGGTCATGTGTATCTTCTTCAAAGAAGATAGAACATGTAGTATGCGCTATTACAACTGTACAAGTTCCAGATTTAATACCACTCTCTAAAATTGTATCTTTTACACTCTGAGTGATATCCACATAGGATACAACTTTTTCTTTTGTTTCTACTTTAAACTCTTTTTGAAATACACTCATGATTAACCCTCATTCATTACTTGATCAATAGCTTCTACCATCAATCTCAACATTTTCTTTTTGGATTTTTCAGCTTTTACGATACCACTTGTGCAACCAGTTCCTTCTGCACCTAATTTAATAGTTCTATAGACATCCTTTTCATTCATAATTCCTGCGCCTTGCATCATAAGAATATTAGGATTTACTGACTTCACTTGTTCATTCGTTTTAACAATGTAAGAATCGTCACTCGTTTGTCCAGTACCAATTAGCTCAGTCGGTTCACAAAGCATAATTGTTGGTTCTACATCGCGAGCATTTTTAGCCTCTTGAATAGAATCTGCACATAGAACAGTAATCATTCCAAGTTCTTTTGCTTTGTTACTGATGCAACCACTTGAGATGTTGTTAATGGATGTTCAGCATGGTTTAGAAAAGTTGCTCTTGCTCCCGCGTTGTATAAAGATGCAGGTAACACAGCACCCATTCCTCTACCACAATCAATTCCGTCTAAATGCTGGGCAGTAACAATGATGTTTTTAGTTTCATTCGCTACTCTACTAATATCCGCATACGGACAAGTTACGAAAATACTAATTTCAGGAAAACGTTCTGCTAAACGGTCCGCTTCCTTAGCCAACTCTAGTAATTCATCACCAAATAAATATGACTTGGGATTGAAGATGAAGAATTTGTTTTTACAGTTTTCATATTTCGCCTCCTAAATTATTTGGTTTCAAATACTTTATAGTAATGTTCAAAGAGTATTTTTCCATACCTTCTCTTGATAATTTAACAATATCGATATAGTTTTCAACTTGTCCATCAGCAACTGCTTTTGCACCAGAGTATATAAAATCACTATAAATGTTAATCTTTGAAATACCATGTGTTGCACAACGATTTAGGTTATCATCTCCAGAACCCGATCCACCATGCAATACTAATGGAACAGCAAGTGCTTCATCTAACTCTTCTAAACGTTCAAAGTTTAATTTTTGGAGTACCTTTATACAGCCATGAGAAGTACCAATTGAAACCGCTAATGAATCTACATTCGTTTCCTCAACAAATTTCTTAGCGTCTTCTACGCTAGTATATATTGATTTTACTTCTTCATTGTTTGACGCAGCATTTGCTCCGACAAAGCCAATTTCAGCTTCCACATCTACGCCCTAATTGATGAGCGTATTCCACAACTTCTTTCGTTTTACGAACATTTTCTTCAAATGTATCTAAAGACGCATCGATCATCACTGAATTAAATCCAAGCTCAATAGCTCGTTTAATGAATTCTAAATCTTGTCCATGATCAGATGTAATACGACTGGTGTTTTTGTTACTTCTTGGAAATAACGTCCAATCGCTGCAGCATCTTCTAAACTCAAATACTGAGAATGTACTTGCGCAAACGCTAAAAATTAATGGTAATCCTAATTTTTCACTAGTCTCAGAATATGCTTTTTGCTGCAATTCCAATCGATCATATTAGCTGCAGGAACTGCATAATGTTCCTTTTGCTTTTACCCAATACATCTCTCATTCTTGCTTTCATTATTAAAGCCTCCAATGCTTGTTTCAATTCATTCCATAGAGAATCGATTCCCATTCCTGTGAAGTGGTAGTCCCATAATAACTTTGTCCTTTACTGAATCAGGTACAACGGTGGTAGAAATAACCACGTCATATTCATCAATCTGTTCACTTCTTCAGATACTTAGATTGGAATACTTGCACTTTATCTTCGTAACCATTATCTTTCAACCATTGTTTTACTTTACCAACAACTACAGTAGATGTTGCAATACCTGAACCACACATAACTAATAATTTTTCATAATATACACTCCTATTTTGCAGCACGAACTTTATTGATGTAGTATAAACCAGCTAATGAACCAACTAATACAATAGTTAAAAATAATCCATGGAACTGTTTGTCCAGCGAATACGAATAACCAAGTTGGACAATCCACCTTCAGCAAGTGCTGTAATACTTGTATTTCCACCTAAATCGAAGTTAGCTGCTTTCGCTGCTTGAGTAACAAGTGGAGCAACCCATGATGTGATATAGAAAATACTTGTCATGTAAATGGCACCACCTACAACTGTACGAACAATATTTCCTCTAAATACAGCTGCCATTAAGCAGACTACGAATGGAATTGTTGCAAAGGTCACCGAATGGTAATGTTTGGTTACCAGGTAAAATTACTGCAAGTAAAATTGTAATTGGTACTAAAAAGTAATGAACTAGACAATACAGCTGGGTGTCCTACAGATAAAGCTGAATCCATACCGATATTTACTTCACGGCCTGGGAAACGTTTTTGAACGAATTCATTAGCAGCTTCTGAAATTGGAGTTAAACCTTCCATTAATAGAGATACCATACGTGGCATAAGAACCATTACGGCAGACATTTTAACACCTAATTGAAGAACCCCTTTTGCATCATAACCAGCTAAAAGTCCCATTACAATACCGATAATTAAGCCTAAAACTGTGCTTTCACCAAAAACACCAAATTTCTTTTGAATGCTTTCTGGGTTAGCTTCAATTTTGTTAAATCCAGGAATACGGTCAAATAACCAGTTTAAAGGAATAGCAACTAAGAACCCAGGTGCTGAAGTACCGTGTGGGAATGTAATGTTTGGGAACCCATAGAATTTTTTAATTGCTGGCGCAATAAGATCTGCTAATAAGTAAATCATTACTAAATAAGTAGCAGTAGCATATAAACCTAATGTGAAATCTTGAGTAACTGCATAAACTAGTGAAGCTACGAGGCTGCATGCCAGAAGTTCCACATATCAACCATCAATGTTTTTGTTAACCTAAGAATAAAAAGTAATAAGTTAATACCAATACCAATTGGAATAGCAAGTGAACCTAACAATGTGCCATATGAGATTGCTGCAGCTGCTGGCCAACCAACGTCAATAGTTGTTAAGTTTAAACCAAAACGTTCAACCATCGCTTGAGCAGCGGGTCCTAAGCTACCCCCTAACAAATCAACTACCATATTTAATCCTACAAAACCAACCCCAACAATAATACCTGATACAAAGGCTTTTTAGGTTTTTGTTCCAAGAGCCATACCAAAAATAAAAATTAAAATTGGTAGAACAACAATGGCTCCTAAATCAATAAATTTTTGAAATAATTCTAATAACATTATAACTTCCTCCTAATGAATGATAATCAGAATAACAGTCTGATACTGATGATTTAGTATTTTCTTTCCTCCTTTCTATTACTAAACCACTAAATTATTTAATATTTTTAATGCTAATACTTCTTTAATCTCTGAGTTCGATGTATTTTTCATCCATGCTCAAGATTCTTTCCATGATGTCCTTATCTTGAAGAACTTCAATCAGTTGTTGCAACATAGTTAGTTGACTATGGGCTTCTTTGAGAGCCAGCATAAAAATCACTCTAACCGGTACTTCAACATCATTCGTTCCCATTTTGATAAAAAAGAAACAGGCTCTTTTAAGGTCATTAATGCAATTTGTTCTTTATTCACATGTTCTACATCAGTATGCGGAATAGCAATCCCGTACGATTCAATGTAATCCTGTTGGAAAAAAACATGCTCTCTATCAATAATTGCCTGTTTATAAGATTCTTTTACAATCCCTTTACTGATTAATTTATCCGTCAAATAGCTTAATGCTTCTTCTTTTTGTTTTTATGTTTGCAACATTTATTTCAAAAGACTTCTTCATTTAGCATTTTGGCTCACCTCCTTAAGTAGTCTATTTTTAATTTCATCACCGTTTTCCAATTGAACCAATTCATTCATCAATTCTTGATTTTTCAATCACAGAATACAATGCGATTAAACTATCTTTAAAATTGGAATATCATTTTTCCGCAACGGCAATAGAATTATCAACTTAACATTATTTTTTTCCCCAATTTATTGGTTTATCCAAGGTCATGACTATTAATTCGGACTGTTCAACAAATCTTGGATCACAGTGCGGTAAGGCAACCCCTGTATAAACACTTGTGCTTCAAGCGTCTCCCTCTCAAGAATGGATTCTTAAACTCTTTAATTCTACGATTCGTTGCATCACATTCCCTAATCATTTTTCGATACACTCTTTTTGCTTTTCACAGTTTCTCGAATTAATGAAGGTTTTCTTAATTAACGTTTTGCAAAGATTCTAAATTAAAATTTCCTACCATCCAAGCTTGTTCTCATCAAGGTATAATTATCAGTCATATGTTCTGAATAGAAACTTCTGATTGACTCAATTTCATCTTTTGTAAGAATCGGACTAACTTCAATAACTGGAACTTTTACTTCCGGAAGAGCAATTGTAGAGATTATCAAATCAATATTGCTTAAGTCATAAAAATCAAGCTCTCTTGCATTAATGTTTGTTATCTTTGCATCCGAATCAAAAATTTTATGTAGTTTACTCATAATTAATTCTGAAGTTGCAATACCGTTTTTGGCGAATAACAACAATATTGAGAGACTTAACAATTTTTCGATTGCTAATTGAAAATGAATGACGATAAAAGCCAGCTCTTCATTCGAAATATTAATTTCGTAATATTTACTAAGTCCTCGAATAGCTATCCAAATAACATTAAACAAACTCGAATACTGTTTTTTTATTTCCTCTAGTGCAGGATTTGTAATGTATATTTGATTTCGTAACCTAAAATCATCTTTGAAATATGGTTGGATAACATTAATTTCAAGTGATTGTCTTTCGATAAATCTAGACTAAGTAGATTAGAAAACTTTATTTATTAATTCGTTGACTTGATGTTCAATATTTTGAATATAATCAGCTGATTGAATACTGAAGCCATACGCTAGTAAGCTATAAGCCATTGCTTCAATTTCATAAGGCGAGATTTCTGAAAAAGATTTATTGATGATGCTCTCCAATAATTCACCAGAAAAAGAAATAAACTTCTAAGTGATTCAGATCATTAATCAAATTACTTGTTCTTTCAGTTAAGCAGTTATTGTTTTCTGTTCTCTTTTTAAAAACTGAAACATTCTACAAGCAACAAACACGAATATTCTTCTGAAAATTGATGATGATATTTTTGAGACAATCTACTAATCGCTTCACAGCAGATTTCTATATCTTTCTCTGAGAAGAAACGTTCTATTTTTCTTCTCTTCTCAATGACTGAGCTTGAATAACATAAGATTGTAGAGCTTTTTCTTTATATTCCACTCATCACCATCGACAAACAATTGGTCATGTTTGATACGTATTTTTAAGTCGAATTGCCCTAAATTTTTCTAGTTTATCAATATCTCTATGGACTGTTGATTCTGTAACATACATTTCCTCAGCAAAATCATAAATATCTAAGTCTTCTTGATTTATAAATAATCTTTTAATAAGCTCTGACTCTCTATATTCCGGCGAAAAATCTTGAACTCCAGATTCATGCTTATTTACTAATAATAGTGAATGAATTTGCTTTCTCTCTTCATCAGCAGATAGTTTAATTCCTTTTCTCGGAACTTTAACAATTCTGCTTTTAAGTTCTCCTTCATCGAAAAATCATTTAATTTATCAATATCTTGATAAACAGTTTTCGTAGAAACTCCGTATTTTTCAGCTAATTGATTAGCTGAGAGGTATTCATGCTGTTTAAGCAAAAATTCTAATAAGAAGATTTGTCTTGCATTCATGTTTTTCACTCCCTCTTCAATGCATTTTCTACTGCAAAGCGTTTTATCACACTTCTAGTATATGATACGCTTACAGTAATTTTTATTCGTTATTGTTCCAGATTAATGTGGAACTACTTATAGTTTTATCCTTATTTGTATCATTTTCATTAACAATTCGTAACCATAAAAAGCTTTTATTTAGATAATTATGGGAATTATTCGATATTGTAGTGAACTAATAACTTTTCAAAAGTAACATATTTGTTACTGTAGCATATATGTTACTTTTTACTTTTTGCAAAATTGTACTAAAAACGCTATTCATTTAATGAATAACGTCTTTTTTAAAATATATAGTTTTTGTGTATAAGTCAGATTCTTCAAATCTTCTTTTTCTGTTAGAGTTTTTGTTAAATCAACCTTAACTGCACTTATTAGTTAAATCTACTCTCAAAAATTAAATAAATTACAGGAATTCTAAAAGTAATAATCATTAACTTATAAATTATATATTATTTTTAGAGTTTATATTCAATAAGTTCATCTTTAGGATTATTTCTTATTTCCTTCAGAATACTTATTTTTAATTTTTTTAGTCTAGTTTTTCACGTAAAAACACCGATTTTTCGTTGATAAATCAACATTTTCATCTAAAAGCAAAAATCCCGAAATTCACTTATAAGTGAATTTCGGGATTTCGATTTCTACTGTTTATTTTGTTTCAATTTATAGTTTGCATATAGTTTCAACGTAATCGTTCCAAAGATTGCTACTGTCAATAAGTTGATGATACTTGCAATCCAGCCTTGCGTAAATACAACTGCTGTGGAACTTTGATAGAACAATACATCGAGCGTTGGCGCAATCAATCCGAAAATGGCAATATTTACCGCTGCTTGCACCACATTAAATCGTACCATATCGTGCTGTGAAAAGACTCCTTGACGTAAGCTGTTGCGACGAATCGCAAAGCCAAATACGAAGCCTAATGCTCCCGAACTTAGCGCCCAAGAAAGCCACAAGTGATCCGTATAGATTAAATCAAACAATACATGCCCAGTAAAACCGACAATGGCTGCTGGAATCGCTGCCTGCAACACCTGCAAAGAGCGCAAGGTAGCCATATGCCAAATTGAATATATACTCCCTCAATTGGTGTTGTAATCGACGTTAATGTCATTAACGCTGTCATAATTCCAATCCCAAGAATGGTATAGAGAATTGTTTTAAACAGTCCGTCTTTCACAATACCCCTCCTTTGCCTATTTCGATGTTGGCTCTTCTCCAATAATACGTACTTCTGGCTCTAGAGCAACGCCGTTTTTTTCTAAAATCACTTTTTGAACATAACGAATTAAATCCATATAGTCCGTTGCTGTTCCGTTATCAATATTCACCATAAATCCAGCATGCTTTTTAGAGACTTGCACGCCACCGATTTGATGGCCTTGAAGTCCAGCGTCTTGGATTAGTTTTCCTGTAAAATGCCCCTCTGGACGTTTAAACACGCTGCCGCAAGAAGGATACTCAAGCGGTTGTTTACTTTGACGTAAATGCGTTAATTCCGATACTTTTTTGTCAATCTCTTCTTGAACGCCTTTAGTTAGTCGGAAACCAACTTCAATCACAAGATCGCCTGTTTTTTGAACATGGCTATGACGATAGCTGAAGTCTAACTCTTCGTTGGTGTAAGTTTTGAATTCCCCATCCGGAGTAATCACTTCCACGTACTCAACAACTTCACTCACTTCACCGCCGTATGCTCCAGCATTCATGAAAATCGCTCCGCCGACACTTCCTGGAATGCCACAAGCAAATTCTAAGCCTGTTAATCCATTTTTCGCCGCTTCTTTTGACACATCAATTAAGGCCACTCCGCCTTCAGCGACGATTTGTGTACCCGATACGGTTAAATGAGACATATCGTTTAACATAATCACAGCACCGCTAATCCCGCCATCTTTAATAATGACGTTTGATGCGTTTCCTAAAATCGTCGTCGGAATATTTTTTTCACGAAGCCAATGCATCACTGCGCTTGCTTCTTTTTTATCTTTTGGAAAAATCAGAATGGCAGCATGGCCACCTGTTTTTGTAAATGTATAATTTTTAAGTGGTTCGTTGTAAAAAACTTTTACATCCGGAAACTCTGTTGAAAATACAGTATAATCCATATTCTTCTCCTTATTCGTAATCCTTTTAATACTACTATTCTCACACGATTACGTCAACTATTTGGAAGACTTTAGCTACGCTTCCCATTCTTGTAATAGTTGGTGCACCATTTGCGCTGAACGTTTTTCCTGCTTGAACGATAAAGGTATCAAAATCAACCGCAGACGTTCCACGTTCTGGAATATCTGAAATGGCACGAATCACGATAAATGGAACTCCAAACGCGTGACATGCTTGGGCAATCGCTGCCCCTTCCATTTCCGACGCCATCACATCTGGGAAGTGTTTTTAAAATATGCGTTCTTTGCTCGCGAGTATGGATAAAGCTGTCAGACGAAACGATAAGGCCTGTATGGCTCTTTTAAATCCACCTTAGCAATCGCTTGTTCAAGAGCCGGTAAAAAGTCTTGATTCATCGTAAAACGCGCTGGCATGCCCGGCATTTGCCCGTAAACGTAATTAAAGGCTGTGACGTCGGCATCACAGTACGCTAGTTCTGTACCAATGACAATATCTCCGATTTCAAGAGTTGTACCAAAACCACCTGCAGAACCTGTATTGATAACCAAATCTACACCGAAGCGGTCGATTAAGATTCCTGCAGCCAAAGCAGACATTACTTTTCCAATTCCTGATTGGACAAGAACAATCGACTTTCCTACAAGTGTGCCTTCGAAAAATTCCCAGTTGGCAACGGTTGTTTTCTTCTCAATCGTCATCTCTTCTTCAAGGAGACGTTTTTCTTCTTCCATTGCCGCAATAATTCCAAATTTCATTCTTTCACCTCATCCTTATCGTTCGATGTGTTTTTGCCATTAAGACGATATCTTCATAACCGTCACCGATTTTTACACCGTTCTTAATGAGGCCTTCTTCTTCAAAGCCACACTTTTCATAAAGGCGGCGTGCCTTCTTATTCACAGCAACGACTTCTAGTTCAACACGACTGAGGGTTGAATATTCCTTCACCCAATCAAGCATTTCTTCCAT
>BNJU01001799.1_pt1 | contig 18341 bp, 13 predicted proteins | sample 8539281 | NCBI WGS metagenome assembly BNJU01 (sample SAMD00202456, study PRJDB9452) | human saliva metagenome | isolation source: human saliva | place: Japan
AAAGCTGAACAACTAACCTTCACCCTCAGCTGGTTACCAAGTCACTCGTCAACTTCCTAATACTCAATGAAAATCAAAGAGCAAACTAGGAAACTAGCTGCAGGTTGCTCAAAACACTGTTTTGAGGTTGTGGATAGAACTGACGGAGGCAGTTACATATACCTACTACCTACGGAAAGGCAAGGTTGACGTGGTTTAAAGTGATTTTCGAAGAGTATAAAATGCAAAAAAATCTGGCTCTATAATATTTGTAGTGGGTAAATCCCCTATAGATATTATGGAGCCTATTTTGTTGTAGAAAAAAAGTCCCATAAGATCTATAATGAAAAGCGACAAAACAACTCATTAGAAAGAATCAAATGGAACAATTACATTTTATCATAAAACTACTCGATATCAAAGACCCAAATATCCAAATTATAGATATCATCAATAGGGATACCCACAAAGAAATCATCGCTAAACTGGATTATGAGGCTCCACCTTGTCCTGATTGCGGAAGTCTAATGAAGAAATATGACTTTCAAAAACCGTCTAAGATCCCTTACCTCGAAACAACTGGTATGGCTACTAGAATTCTCCTTAGAAAGCGTCGATTCAAGTGCTATCATTGCTCGAAAATGATGGTCGCTGAAACCTCTCTCGTCAAGAAGAATCATCAAATCCCTCGTATTATCAACCAAAAAATTGCGCAAAAATTGATTGAAAAGTCTTCTATGACCGATATTGCTCATCAGCTGGCTATTTCAACTTCAACTGTCATTCGCAAGCTCAATGACTTCCGTTTTAAGTCTGATTTTTCTTACCTCCCTGAGATTATGTCTTGGGATGAGTACGCATTCACTAAGGAAAAGATGAGCTTTATTGCTCAGGACTTTGATAAGCTCAATATCATCACTGTTCTTGAGGGAAAAACACAAGCCATCATTCGAAATCACTTTCTTAAATATGATAGAGTCGTTCGTTGTCAGGTGAAAATCATTACTATGGATATGTTTAGCCCTTATTATGACTTAGCTAAACAGCTTTTTCCTAATGCAAAAATTGTACTTGATCACTTTCACATTGTACAACATCTTAGCCGCGCTATGAGTCGTGTGCGTGTTCAAATCATGAATCAATTTGAACGAAAATCCCATGAGTACAAGGCTATTAAACGTTACTGGAAGCTCATTCAACAGGACAGTCGTAAACTTAGCGATAAGCGATTTTATCGCCCTACTTTTCAGATGCACTTGACGAATAAAGAAATTCTAGACAAGCTTTTGAGCTATTCAGAAGACTTGAAACATCACTACCATCTCTACCAACTCTTGCTTTTTCACTTTCAGAATAAGGAACCCGATAAATTTTTCGGGCTCATTGAGGACAATCTAAAGCAGGTTCATCCTCTTTTTCAGACTATCTTTAAAACCTTCCTCAAGGATAAAGAGAAAATTGCCAACGCCCTTCAATTACCCTATTCCAACGCCAAATTAGAAGCGACTAATAATCTTATCAAACTTATCAAACGAAATGCATTTGGTTTTCGAAACTTTGAAAACTTCAAAAAACGGATTTTCATCGCTCTAAATATCAAAAAAGAAAGGACGAAATTTGTCCTTTCTAGATCTTAGCTTTTCTTCAACCCACTACAGTTGACAAAGAGCCAAAAATCTCCTAGCAGGCTTTCCTGCTAGGAGATTTTCTTATGAGAGGTACTTGTTTAAGCTTTGAAAATCGGATTTATCATCTGATGTTTATCAAACAATCTACCAATTAAGCTTCTTCGTCTTCTTTACGACGACGGCCTGCAAGACCAAGACCAAGTAATGCACTTGCGGCAGCTGCTACCATAGCTACAGTAGAATCTGCTGTACCTGTATTTGGCAACTCTTTAGCTGCTTTACGTGCATTTGCTTGTGCTGATGCTGTTTGACCAGCATTAGCTGAACTTCCATTGTCTGTAGAAGGACGTTGTTTAAAGATATCTTTAGCTACGATTGTGTAAACTTTACCATCTTTAGTAATTACAGTTGCATTTCCTGCTTTGTCGAAGACAACTTCTACTACTTCAGCATTTGCTCCTTTAATCTTAGCTTTTGCAGCTTCTTTTTCTGCACCTGTTAAGTTATTGAGGTCTGCTACTGTTTCTTTTTCGAAGTCAACGTTGATGTTTTCACCATTATTCTTAGCTGCAACATCTTTAGCATCTTTAACTAATTGAGCTGCTGGAATTGTTGCTGTCTTACCTGCTGGGGTTGTAACTGTCGCATTTCCGTTTTCGTCTACTACTACAGTTGCACCTGGGTTGACTGCTTTAATTGATTCTTTAACTTTTTCAATTTCATCAGCTGTTAATTTAGCTTTATCTCCAACTAACACTCTAGTTGCTGGTGTGTTTACTGCATTTCCTGCATTTGGTTTAGCTGCGTCTGCTGCTGACTTAGTCAAGTCCGCTGCTGGAATGACTGCTGTCTTACCTGCTGGGGTTGTGACTGTTGCGTTTCCTTTTTCGTCTACTACAACTTTAGATCCTGGGTTCACTGCCTCAATTGCTTCCTTAACTTTTGCTTTTTCTTCATCTGTTAAGTTAGCTGGATCTTTAACTTCTACCTTACCTGCTGGTGTATTTACTGCATTTCCTGCATTTTCCTTAGCTGCATCTGCTGCTGACTTAGTCAAGTCCGCTGCTGGAATGACTGCTGTCTTACCTGCTGGGGTTGTGACTGTCGCATTGCCTTTATCGTCTACTACTACAGTTGCACCTGGATTTACAGCTTTAACTTTATCTTCGATCGCTTTCTTCTCTTCTGGAGTGAGAGCTTCTGGATTCGCTACTACTGTCTTATCCGCTGGTTTAACTACATCGTTGCCTGCATTTGGTTTAGCTGCGTCTGCTGCTGACTTAGTCAAGTCTGACGCTGGGATAACTGCTGTCTTACCTGCTGGGGTTGTGACTGTCGCATTGCCTTTGTCATCTACAACTACTGTTGCACCTGGATTTACAGCTTTAACTTTATCTTCGATCGCTTTCTTCTCTTCTGGAGTGAGAGCTTCTGGATTCGCTACTACTGTCTTATCCGCTGGTTTAACTACATCGTTGCCTGCATTTGGTTTAGCTGCGTCTGCTGCTGACTTAGTCAAGTCCGCTGCTGGAATGACTGCTGTCTTACCTGCTGGGGTTGTGACTGTCGCATTGCCTTTATCGTCTACTACTACAGTTGCACCTGGATTTACAGCTTTAACCTTATCTTCGATCGCTTTCTTCTCTTCTGGAGTGAGAGCTTCTGGATTTGCTACTACTGTCTTATCTGCTGGTTTAACAATGTCATCACCTGCGTTTGGTTTAGCTGCATCTGCTGCTGACTTAGTCAAGTCTGACGCTGGGATAACTGCTGTCTTACCTGCTGGGGTTGTGACTGTCGCATTGCCTTTATCGTCTACTACTACAGTTGCACCTGGATTTACAGCTTTAACTTTATCTTCGATCGCTTTCTTCTCTTCTGGAGTGAGAGCTTCTGGATTCGCTACTACTGTCTTATCCGCTGGTTTAACTACATCGTTGCCTGCATTTGGTTTAGCTGCGTCTGCTGCTGACTTAGTCAAGTCTGACGCTGGGATAACTGCTGTCTTACCTGCTGGGGTTGTGACTGTCGCATTGCCTTTATCGTCTCTACTACAGTTGCACCTGGATTTACAGCTTTAACCTTATCTTCGATCGCTTTCTTCTCTTCTGGAGTGAGAGCTTCTGGATTTGCTACTACTGTCTTATCTGCTGGTTTAACAATGTCATCACCTGCGTTTGGTTTAGCTGCATCTGCTGCTGACTTAGTCAAGTCTGACGCTGGGATAACTGCTGTCTTACCTGCTGGGGTTGTGACTGTCGCATTGCCTTTATCGTCTACTACTACAGTTGCACCTGGATTTACAGCTTTAACTTTATCTTCGATCGCTTTCTTCTCTTCTGGAGTGAGAGCTTCTGGATTCGCTACTACTGTCTTATCCGCTGGTTTAACTACATCGTTGCCTGCGTTTGGTTTAGCTGCATCTGCTGCTGACTTAGTCAAGTCTGACGCTGGGATAACTGCTGTCTTACCTGCTGGGGTTGTGACTGTCGCATTGCCTTTATCGTCTACTACTACAGTTGCACCTGGATTTACAGCTTTAACTTTATCTTCGATCGCTTTCTTCTCTTCTGGAGTGAGAGCTTCTGGATTCGCTACTACTGTCTTATCTGCTGGTTTAACAATGTCATCACCTGCGTTTGGTTTAGCTGCATCTGCTGCTGACTTAGTCAAGTCCGCTGCTGGAATGACTGCTGTCTTACCTGCTGGGGTTGTGACTGTCGCATTGCCTTTATCGTCTACTACTACAGTTGCACCTGGATTTACAGCTTTAACCTTATCTTCGATCGCTTTCTTCTCTTCTGGAGTGAGAGCTTCTGGATTCGCTACTACTGTCTTATCCGCTGGTTTAACTACATCGTTGCCTGCATTTGGTTTAGCTGCGTCTGCTGCTGACTTAGTCAAGTCTGACGCTGGGATAACTGCTGTCTTACCTGCTGGGGTTGTGACTGTCGCATTGCCTTTATCGTCTACTACTACAGTTGCACCTGGATTTACAGCTTTAACTTTATCTTCGATCGCTTTCTTCTCTTCTGGAGTGAGAGCTTCTGGATTCGCTACTACTGTCTTATCTGCTGGTTTAACAATGTCATCACCTGCGTTTGGTTTAGCTGCATCTGCTGCTGACTTAGTCAAGTCCGCTGCTGGAATGACTGCTGTCTTACCTGCTGGGGTTGTGACTGTCGCATTGCCTTTATCGTCTACTACTACAGTTGCACCTGGATTTACAGCTTTAACCTTATCTTCGATCGCTTTCTTCTCTTCTGGAGTGAGAGCTTCTGGATTCGCTACTACTGTCTTATCCGCTGGTTTAACTACATCGTTGCCTGCATTTGGTTTAGCTGCGTCTGCTGCTGACTTAGTCAAGTCTGACGCTGGGATAACTGCTGTCTTACCTGCTGGGGTTGTGACTGTCGCATTGCCTTTATCGTCTACTACTACAGTTGCACCTGGATTTACAGCTTTAACTTTATCTTCGATCGCTTTCTTCTCTTCTGGAGTGAGAGCTTCTGGATTCGCTACTACTGTCTTATCCGCTGGTTTAACTACATCGTTGCCTGCATTTGGTTTAGCTGCGTCTGCTGCTGACTTAGTCAAGTCTGACGCTGGGATAACTGCTGTCTTACCTGCTGGGGTTGTGACTGTCGCATTGCCTTTGTCATCTACAACTACCGTTGCACCTGGATTTACAGCTTTAACTTTATCTTCGATCGCTTTCTTCTCTTCTGGAGTGAGAGCTTCTGGATTTGCTACTACTGTCTTATCTGCTGGTTTAACAATGTCATCACCTGCGTTTGGTTTAGCTGCATCTGCTGCTGACTTAGTCAAGTCTGACGCTGGGATAACTGCTGTCTTACCTGCTGGGGTTGTGACTGTCGCATTGCCTTTGTCATCTACAACTACTGTTGCACCTGGATTTACAGCTTTAACTTTATCTTCGATCGCTTTCTTCTCTTCTGGAGTGAGAGCTTCTGGATTCGCTACTACTGTCTTATCCGCTGGTTTAACTACATCGTTGCCTGCATTTGGTTTAGCTGCGTCTGCTGCTGACTTAGTCAAGTCTGACGCTGGGATAACTGCTGTCTTACCTGCTGGGGTTGTGACTGTCGCATTGCCTTTGTCATCTACAACTACTGTTGCATCTGGATTTACAGCTTTAACTTTATCTTCGATCGCTTTCTTCTCTTCTGGAGTGAGAGCTTCTGGATTCGCTACTACTGTCTTATCCGCTGGTTTAACTACATCGTTGCCTGCATTTGGTTTAGCTGCATCTGCTGCTGACTTAGTCAAGTCCGCTGCTGGAATGACTGCTGTCTTACCTGCTGGGGTTGTGACTGTCGCATTTCCTTTATCGTCTACTACTACAGTTGCACCTGGATTTACAGCTTTAACCTTATCTTCGATCGCTTTCTTCTCTTCTGGAGTGAGAGCTTCTGGATTCGCTACTACTGTCTTATCCGCTGGTTTAACGATGTCATTGCCTGCGTTTGGTTTCTTAGTATCTTCAACAGTACGTACTAATTCTTCTACAGGAATCACTTGTGTTTGACCATCTGGAGTTGAAACTTTAGCATTTCCTTTTTCATCTACTGTTACTACAGAGTTTGGATTTACAGCTTCAACTGCTGCTTTAATTTTCTCCTTCTCAGCATCTGTCAACTTAGCTGGATCATTTACGACTACTTTATCTGCTGGCTTAACTACGTCGTTTCCTGCTTTTGGATCATTTGCTGTAGCAGCAGTTTTCACTACTTGCTCAGGAGTGATGATTTCCTGATGACCATCTGGAGTTGTAACAGTAATATTTCCATCTGCATCTTGAGTAATTTCTTTAGCATCTGGATTTACTTTCTTAACAGCTTCTAAGACCTTAGCTTTTTCAGCATCTGTTAAAGCACTTGGATCATTTACAAGAACTTTATCAGCCGGAATATTCACTTCACCTACAGCTTTAATAGCCGCTTTATCTGATTCTTCAATTCCATTGACAGCTTCTGCTGTTTTAGCGGCATCTACAGATTTTTTAGCTTGTTCTGCAATCTTATCTACTTGAGCTTTAAGATCTTCTTTTGCTTTAGGAGTCAAATCGTCGCGAGCATCAATTGCTGCTTTTTTAGCTATTGCTTCTTCATCAATTGCTTTACGAGCATTTGGCTTATCTTCTACAACAGGTACAGATTTTTCAATTTCACCTTCAGCTTCATCTTGAAGTCGCTTAACTTCTGCATCTGTTCCAGCTTTATCGATTTCTTCCTTAGCTTCATCTGCTAAAGCTTTAGCTGCATCTGCTGCTACTTTCTTCTCATCATCTGTAGCATCTGGAGTGTTAGCAATGTCTTCCAATTGTTTTGCTAATTTATCTTCGATAGCTTTCTTAGCTGCTGGTTTAGTTACTGCTACTGGATCTACAGCTTTAACATCTGCTACACCTTTATCTTTAGCACCATCTACTGCTGTTTGTGCTTCTGCTGCTTTTTCTGGTGTTTCTGCGTTGTTTGGCTGTGCATCAATAGCATCTGTCGCTTCTTTTGCTTTATCTTGAGCTTCTTTCTTAGCTGCGTCTTTTTCTTCTTGAGTTAAGTCAGTACGCGCATCGATTGCTTTTTCTTTTTCTGCTAACTCATCTGCAATCGCTTGCTTAGCTGCTGCTTTCGCTACTGGGTTTACAGCTTTAACATCTGCTACACCTTTATCTTTAGCACCATCTACTGCTGTTTGTGCTTCTGCTGCTTTCTCTGGCGTTTCTGCATTAGATGGTTGTGCGTTAATAACATCTGTTGCTTCTTGTGCTTTATCTTGAGCTTCTTTCTTAGCTGCTGCTTTCTCTGCTTCTGTTAAGTCTTGACGTGCATCGATTGCTTTTTCTTTTTCTGCTAATTCATCTGCGATTGCTTGCTTAGCTGCTTCTTTCGCTACTGGGTTTACTTTCGCAATTTCTCCAGTACCAGCATTTTTCGCTGTATCTACTGCTGCGTCTGTTGTTGCTGCATCGATTGCTTGCTTAGCGTCATCAGCTGCTTTCTCAGCGGCTTTCTTAGCTGCTGTTTTTTCTGCTGGAGTTAAGTCTTCACGTCCGTCAATTGCAGCTACTTTATCTTTAAGAGCATCTTCAACTGCTTTCTTAGCCGCCGGTTTCTTAGCCGCTACTGGATCTACAGCTTTAACATCTGCTACACCTTTATCTTTAGCACCATCTACTGCTGTTTGTGCTTCTGCTGCTTTTTCTGGTGTCTCTGCATTGTTTGGCTGTGCATCAATAGCATCTGTCGCTTCTTTTGCTTTAGCTTGCGCTTCTTTCTTAGCTGCATCTTTTTCTTCGTCAGTTAAGTCTTTACGAGCGTCGATTGCTTTTTCTTTTTCTGCTAATTCATCTGCGATTGCTTGCTTAGCTGCTTCTTTCGCTACTGGATTTACTTTCGCAATTTCTCCAGTACCAGCATTTTTCGCTGTATCTACTGCTGCGTCTGTTGTTGCTGCATCGATTGCTTGCTTAGCGTCATCAGCTGCTTTCTCAGCGGCTTTCTTAGCTGCTGTTTTTTCTGCTGGAGTTAAGTCTTCACGTCCGTCAATTGCAGCTACTTTATCTTTAAGAGCATCTTCAACTGCTTTCTTAGCCGCTGGTTTCTTAGCCGCTACTGGATCTACAGCTTTAACATCTGCTACACCTTTATCTTTAGCACCATCTACTGCTGTTTGTGCTTCTGCTGCTTTTTCTGGTGTTTCTGCGTTGTTTGGCTGTGCATCAATAGCATCTGTCGCTTCTTTTGCTTTATCTTGAGCTTCTTTCTTAGCTGCGTCTTTTTCTTCTTGAGTTAAGTCAGTACGCGCATCGATTGCTTTTTCTTTTTCTGCTAACTCATCTGCGATCGATTGCTTAGCTGCTTCTTTCGCTACTGGGTTTACAGCTTTAACATCTGCTACACCTTTGTCTTTAGCACCATCTACTGCTGTTTGTGCTTCTGCTGCTTTTTCTGGTGTTTCTGCATTAGATGGTTGTGCGTTAATAACATCTGTTGCTTCTTGTGCTTTATCTTGAGCTTCTTTCTTAGCTGCTGCTTTCTCTGCTTCTGTTAAGTCTTGACGTGCATCGATTGCTTTTTCTTTTTCTGCTAATTCATCTGCGATTGCTTGCTTAGCTGTTTCTTTCGCTACTGGGTTTACTTTCGCAATTTCTCCAGTACCAGCATTTTTCGCTGCATCTACTACTGCGTCTGTTGTTGCTGCATCGATTGCTTTCTTAGCGTCATCAGCTGCTTTCTCAGCGGCTTTCTTAGCTGCTGTTTTTTCTGCTGGAGTTAAGTCTGTGCGATCATCGATTGCTTTGTTTTTATCTTCTAACGCTTTATCGATTGCTTTTTAGCTTCATCTTTTTTAGCTACTACCGGGGTATCTTTTGCAATTGCATCAGTTCCTGCATCTTGAGCTTTATCAATAGCATCTTTTGTCGTTACATTAGCATCATTAATTGCGGCTACAGCTTTTTCTTTATCTGCATTTACTTTTGCGATTGCTGCTGCTTTTTCTTCATCTGTAGCATTTGGAGTTTTGTTGATTTCTGCGATCTTATCTTCTGCTGCTTTGTTAACTGCATTAATCGCCGGTTGCTTATCTAAACTTACAAACTCAGATAAAGGTCTCTTATCTGTAGAACCATCTGTATACGTTACAACAAGATTTCCTTGGTCATCTTTTGTTACTGACTTGATCTTAGAATCCTTGTCATCTACACTCTTACCTTTTTTATCAGCTAAGTTAGCATCATCATTGCTGTTAGAGTACTCAAGTTTTAGTTTTTCTTTAATCTTCGCTAAGTCTGCTTCAGTTACATTGTCTGGATCTACTACTGCTACTTTTTCTGTTGGAGCTGCAATATCGTATTTAGATGTTTGATTTTTAACGATAAATTGAACATATCCTGGTTTGGATTTTGCATCTGGGTCAACATCTAAAGCGTTAAAGTCACGATCTGCTGGCATTGAACTAGCGTCATCATTGTCATTAGCAGCAATAAAACTTGTCCAACGGTTTGGTGCTGTAAGTGTAGTGACACCTGTCATTTTAATTGTTGCTGTTCGCTTATCATCTGAAACTGTTCCCACACCATTTGTAACTGCTTCATTATTAATCTTACCTGTTGTGAAGCCATAACCTGCAGTATTGTCTCCAGTGATACCCCCTGGACCACGTAAATACATATCTTTGATTCCAGCATCATCTGTTGCTTTGAATGTCAAATCCGTATTTTCACCAGTATAGACATAAACTTGTTTCTCAGCTAAGTTTGAGTATGGAACTTCTACTGTTGGTGCTGGATTGTTGCGTAAAACACTAGTTAAAGCAACAGAATCTGTTGAGCCGTCTTTATAAGTAACAACAATCTGATCTCCTTGCTTAGTTATAGTGTCAATGTAGTTCGAAGCATTTTCTACTAATTTACCGTTTTTATCAAGCAATCGTGCATCATCTGCAGTATTGTATTTAATCTTGATGTTGTTTTTAATTTTCTCAAAATCAGCTTGAGATAGATTGTTTACATCAGCAACAGAAATCTTTCCAGCTTCATTAGTTTGTGCTTGAATATCATATTTTTGAGTTTGCTCTCGAACCATTAACTTAAAGTAACCTTCTGGTAATGGATTCGCAGACTCCTGATTTCCAAGAGGCTCTGAGAATGTTGCTCCATCTAAGTCTTCAGCGATTAGATATCGTGTCACTAACTTACCTGTATAAGTTGGTTTCCCTGGTACCGATACTGTACCCGTAATAGTTACCTTAGCGGGATTATCTTGTGTCGCTACAATCCCGTCATTTTCATTTCTCTGATACGAGAATGTTAGTCCATACTGATTATTTATTCTAGCGCCGGCAGCACCTGGAGCATTATTCCCCCTTGAGCCTTCTCCTACACGAATATCCTTAACTTTTCCAGAATCATCTGTTGCTGATAATTCGATGTTTGTTTCTTCACCTTTATAAACATAAATCTCTTTTGTAGTCGAATTAGAAAACGGAATATTCCCAACTGGTTTAACGTTTACCCGTGCAAAATCTGTTACTGGTCGTTCAGTTGTAGTCCCATCGTTATAGGTTACAACAATTTTATCGCCCACTTGAGTAACTGTATCAATCTTACCATTAAGATTGTTATCAGCACCTTCTTGCAATTTTGTTTTAATGGTATCTAAATTATCTTGTTGGAGTTGGGCTGTATCCGTCACAACAATTTTATCAAAATTTTCTGCTTTATTCGTTAAATCATTAGCATATTTTACATTTTGAGAACGAATTTTGAACCACACTTGAGCATCTGAATCAGACGCACCTTCGTTGTCGATTTCATTGTTACTTGCATCTTTAGCACGAACCTTACGTGATACTACCGTTGAACCATTAGGCCATGGTTTCCCATTAGGATGAAGTTTTTGTAATGTTCCTGTAACAGAAAGTGTAGCTGGTTGGTCAGCTGTTGCTGGTGTTTCACCATCAATATTAGAGTTATGTAATCCATAACCTATATCGGTCTCAGTTCCGCTTCCCATTTTTTGCATCCAACCTTTAACAATCTTACCGCTGTTATCTGTAATCTTGATACGTCCAGTGATATTTGTTTCTTCTGTTGGAGTTACCCAGAATGTTTTAGATGCTGGATCATCATAATCAATTGATACTTTTGGTTTTTCTGTATCAGTTTCCGCACGGAAAGCATTGTTTTTGTCTAATTCTTTCCCGTTACGTTCGTCTTTTGAACCGGTATTTTCGATTGAGTTAGATTCTGGATTTTTCTCAGTGTTGTCTGCTTTTTTACCTACAGTTTCTTTACCTTCAGTAGTATCTACTGCTGGAGTTTCTTTTTTCTCTACAGGTTTATTTTTTAATTTAGAGTTAACTGTAGTGACAAGTTTGCTGTAAGCTGATTTTAGTTCAGCTTGAGTAGTTGCGTTCGCTAATGTAGCTTTTGCAGCTTCTAAATCAGCTTTTAATACTGCAACACTTTCTTCCGTTTTGTTAGCGTACGAACCGTTAGAAAGTTTTGTTTCAATTTCTGAAATGTAACTTTCAAGTTGAGTCTTGTCCAAAGCTGGAGTTGTTGCTTCTGCTGGTTTAGCAGTAGGCTCTTCTGCAATTGGTTGTGCTGCTGGAATGCTTTCTGAAGTTGATTGGTTCTCAGATGATGGCGCTGGAGCTTCTACAGATGTCTCTTGTTTGCTTAGCTCATTAGCTGAAACGGCTCCATTACCTAAGAACATGAAAAGAGCAGCGACCGCTACACTAGCCGCTCCAAAACTATATTTACGGATCGAGTAACGCGTGACCTTCTCACGGTGCAGTCGTTCAACACGACTCATAGATGGTTTGTTTTCCATTATTTTTTTCTCCTTTTGGAATTAGTTAATTTAGCTTCTACCTGACAAAATTTATTCCTTGAAATGAATAAGAAATATCCTCTTGTACATCCAGAAACCCACATCTTCATTCTATACTATTTTCAGTATATATGCAAACTTTTTTTGACTTCAAAAATTTTTCGCAAAAAAAGAGAAAATATTTTTGAGAAATTAGGGAATTTTCAGATAGCTTAATTTTTGAATTTTTTTCGCATCACAATATATAATAAGTTAATATATTATTAAATTGTGTTTTTTGAGCAATTTATACTTAATTTCAGAAAAATCTTACATATATATAATTAGAATTTGAGTAAGTTTAAAAAACCAAAACAAGCATTAACTATTGTCCAAAAACAAAACATGCTATCTAATTCGATAACATGTCCCCATTCTCATCTATAGTGGGACATCAAACTCAGCTGCGGTCATTCCCAATTGCTCACTCGCAAATTTGGAAGTTAAAACATGTTGATGTACTAAATCTAGAAAGGTAAAGATTTTCCCACGCTCTAAACCTTGTTCAATGCCTTTTTCCAAGGCAAAGTCCTGTGCTAACAATGCTTGTTCTTCACGTCTGCGTTGTTCACTAAACATCTTCCTGTCCTTCTCAGACCAGTTCTTATAGTCTAACAGTTGTCTGCTTGACTGATGGATCGCTCTGGTTATTTGGCGGTTCAGAGTCTCTTCTTCAAGAGACCCGTGGTGGACGTCATCGAGAATATATGACTTATGAAGAAAAGAAAACATTTCTAAAACGTCATATAGAAGTTGCTCAGGCTGGGGAATTTGTAACTATCAATCAGTTATTTGAAGCCTATCAAAAAGAGATTGGTCGTACTTCCACACGTGATGGTTTCTATTATCTCCTGAAACGCCATGGTTAGCGAACAGTCACTCCTCGACCTGAACATCCCAAGAAGGCAGACGCTCAAACAATTGAGACGTCTAAAAATAAAATCTACATTCGAGACCTTAAGTAAGCGCTTTAAAGAAGAGGGGACTTATAACAAAGTACGTTTGATGTACCAAGATGAAGCTAGTTACGGGAGAATCAGTAAGATGAGTTCTTGTTGGGCTCCTCAAGAAATCCGACCTAACATTTATAGTCATTATATGCGAGAATATCGCTATTGTTATGGGGCAAGACAGGAGATTCCTTCTTCCTTATTACTGGAGGATACAATACTGAGTGGATGAATGAATTTCTACGGCAGGTCTCACAAGCTTATCCAGATGACTATATGTTACTTGTAATGGATAATGCTATATGGCATAAATCAAGTACCTTGGAGATTCCAAGTAATATTGAATTAGCTTTTATCCCACCTTATACACCAGAAATGAACCCTATTGAACAAGTCTGGAAAGAAATTCGAAAACGAGGTTTTAAAAATAAGGCTTTCCCAACATTGGAAGCCGTCATTGATAAGCTTCAAGAAGTTATTCAAGGACTAGAAAAAGGCGTTTTAAAGTCCACTGTCAGCAGACAATGGACAAGGTTGCTTTTTGAAAATAATTGAGTATGACTCTCTTTACTCTGCCAGACTCAGAGTCAACCAAGACTGAAGATGGAAACTGTGGATAAGTTCTCTTATCTGTATACAAGCGAAGCGGTCGTACAAAAACTGCCTGCATCAGTGAGATATTTTCTGTAATCTGCAAATGAGTTTGATAGGTCTTCCCTTGATAACTAGCGCGGATATCTACGTCGCCTGCAGACAAGCAATGAAGCACTCCCTGCGTGATAATGGCATAGGCACTACAACTCGTCTCCCAAATCACTTCACTATTCCCCACCTTGTCCACAGGGTTATCCACAGTTTGTGGATAAAATCCAATAACTGGGGAATCTCCTTCTGGGTATTTCTACCATCTGAAGTCCATTTTTCCTGAAAATTCTTCCTACCTTGAGATTTTCCATTAAGAAATAGCTCTACAGAACCAGCATTAGAATACACACGAACAGAGATATCCCCATACTTATCCACAACTTGTTGATAACTCTTGTGAATTTCCCAGTTCCAGTGAGGTAAGATATGAACCATGGGATGCTGATCTAAGTCCAACCACTGACTTTGATAGAGATAATAGTCATTTTTAGGAATCCCTGCTGTGTCCACAATCCCAAAATAAGAACTCTTTACAGGCGTGTCGTTTTGATTGTGCCAAGGAGTCGGCTCACCGATATAGTCCACTCCTGTCCAGATAAACTGACCAGCATAGTCTAGCCGATTTCTATCTGCTATCCAAGAAGCTATCGCTGTCTTCCCCCAAGGAACCCGATCATTGCCATAGTCTGACTGTTCAAAATTCCTCACGCGACGATTATCCCCAACCCATTCCCTATCTGGGCGAAAATAGCTGTCACGCGTCCTTGTAGTCGATGAGGTTTCAGATCCGTAAAGTCGCCACTTGGGATGTCTTTTGCGAATCGCGTCAATATTATCTTCCGAGTAATTCAAGCCCACCACATCCAGCAAATCAGCAATCTTTTCATGACCCCCAGAACCATCGCCAAAACGGAATTGATCCATTCCCATGGTCACAAAACGGCTATCATCAATCTCATTGACCCTTTCTAGCAAGCGTTTGATAGTCTTCAATGAATGAGCATCGCCATTTGCTTCGCTGACTTCATTTCCCAAGGACCACATAAAAATCGCTGGATTGTTCTTGCCACGCTCAATCATGATGCGCAAATCGTAATCTGACCAGAAATCGCCTGCTTTCGCATCTGGTTGAGTCGCTTCTTCCTCAAAAAAGCGACCATAATCATATTCTTTCTTGCCTCCATACCAGGTATCAAAGGCTTCTTCTTGGATAAGTAATCCCATTTTGGCAGCTAGAGCCAGTAAAATGCTACTGGCTGGATTGTGGGTAATTCGGATAGCATTGACCCCCATTTCCTTCATCTGGCGCAAGCGTCTCTCAGCAGCTGACCTGTTTTCCACAGCTCCCAGCGCTCCATAGTCATGGTGCAGACAAACCCCATGAATCTTCAACCAGCGACCATTTAGAAAGAAGCCCTTATCCACTTGCCAATCCATATAGCGGTAACCAAAATTCTCCTCTTCTTCATCAACCAAAATGCCATTTTTGTAGAGGCGAGTCTTCAATTGGTAAAGGTGAGGTGGATCAATATCCCAAAACAAAGGTTGGAAAACTGATATGGCTTGTTGGAAAGAATATTTGTCCCCAGACTCAATCACTAGAGAGTCTGTCGCCTGCCAGTCTGACAGCTGTTGTCCATCATACCAGATACTCTGCTCCAAATACACCGACACGGACTGAGGTCCATCATTTGAAACCTCACTTGTAAGCTGAGTTTCCACCCATCCATCTCTTTGTTCCTTTAGCTTGGGACTTTCTATCTTAATCCCATATAAATCCAGATGCACCGAATCTGTAATCAATAATTTGACTTCTCGGTAAATACCGCTACCAGAGTACCAACGACTGCTAGGTTGCTGATTTTCCACAAAAACTGCAAGCTGGTTAGCCGTCCCATCGTTTCTTAGATAAGGAGTGATATCATAAGAAAAAGGTGTATAGCCATTGGGATAATAACCCAGCACTTGCCCGTTGATATAGACTTGGGCATTCATGTAAACTCCATCAAAGAGCAAACGCACCGATACAAGACTGGCATCTTCTTCCAAGTAAAACTGCGTCCGGTACCAGGCTTGACCCCCGTTTAACTGACCACCCTCATTTTGCGCTGGCGAATAGTGGTCAAAATCATTGTAAATACTCCAGTCATGTGGCACTTGAATAGCCTGCCAATTTTCCCTCTGCAAATCCGGCGCCAAGGCCTCCTCTTTCCCCACCTCTTGGCTAAAAAACCAGTGATTTCGTAAAACTTCTTCTCTTCTCATACAAACATTCCTCTTTAAACAAGTCTATCAATTTGACTATATCACAAAACAAAAGCGCTTTCAACACTTCCTCCATCACTCCCTAAATACTCGGAAAAGATTCTATAATTTGTGGAGGAGGATTTTAATCCTCAAAGCTACAAGAGCTACGCAAAAAGAGCCTGACTCCAGGCTCTTTTTAGTCTATTATTTCTTCTCAGCACGTAGAGCTGACAAGATTTGTGTACGGATATCATCCACACCATTTGGCGTATTTGGCAAAAAGATCGTTTGATTTCCTTTAGAAGCAAAGGTATTCAAGGTATCCAAGTACTGGTTAGTCAAAAGGATTGACATGATTTGTTCTTCTGTCATGCCAACATTGGCTTCCTTGAGTTCGGTGATAGACTCTGCCAATCCATCCACAATCGCCTTACGTTGTTGGGCAATCCCCACACCATGGAGGCGGTCTTTTTCTGCTTCGGCTTCAGCTGCAGTGACGATTTTAATCTTGTCGGCTTCCGCCAATTCTTGCGCTGCAACCCGCTTACGTTGCGCCGCATTGATTTCATTCATGGATTGCTTAACTTCTGCATCTGGCTCCACCTTAGTAATCAAGGTTTTCACGATAATGTAGCCGTAAGTTGTCATTTCTTCCGCTACTTGATGTTGAACTTCAAGGGCAATCTCATCTTTTTTCTCAAACAATTCATCCAAGGTTAATTTTGGAACAGAAGAGCGAAGAGCGTCTTCGATATAAGATTTAATCTGAGATTCTGGACGCATGAGTTTATAGTAGGCATCTGTCACGCTCTGCTCGTTGACACGGTACTGAGTCGCTACATTCATCATAACGAACACATTGTCCTTGGTCTTGGTCTCAACCACAATATCGCTTTGCAACAAGCGCAACTGAATCCGCGCTGCAATCGAGTCAATCCCAAAAGGCAAGCGAATGTGAATACCGCTATTGGCAACCTTTTGGTATTTCCCAAAGCGTTCAATAATCGCCACCGACTGCTGACGAACCACATAAACTGTACTCAGTGTGACTATCACCAATAGGAGCACACAAACCACCACAAAAATCATCAAAAATGTTGTTATCATCGCGACGACCTCCATCATTATTTTTTCCTGTATTATAGCACATTTAAAGAAGGCTGTGCAGTTTTTACTGCGATTTTTCCTGAAATGTCAATAATTAGAGGTGAATTGTCACATTGTCGTCTAATCTCTTGCTAAAACAACTCTTTATAAAAGGCAATCGTTTCTTCTAAGGTTGGCATAAATGGGTTTCCTGGTGCGCAGGCATCAATCAAGGCATTCTTAGAAAGGTATTCAAAGTCGAAATCTTTTTCTTCAATACCAAGTTCAGTCAATTTCTTAGGAATACCTACTGTCTCAGAAAGCTTCTCAATCTCAGCAATCGCATAATCGGCACACTCTTCATCTGATTTATCCTCTACATGGAGTCCCAAGGCTTTAGCAACATTGCGGAAAGCTTCTGGTACACGTTTAGCATTTTCACGTTCTATAACTGGTAGCAACATAGCACAGCAAACACCGTGTGGCAAGTTATATACTGCACCGAGTTGATGAGCCATTGAGTGAACATAACCAAGACCAGCATTGTTAAAGCTCATACCACCAAGGAAAATAGCATTGACCATACCTTCACGCGCTTCAATATCGTGTCCATTTGCTACAGCGTGAGGAAGGTATTCCTTGATAAGCTCAATAGCACCAATAGACAGTTTCTTGGTTACATCATAAGCACCAGGTGTTACCAAAGCTTCAACAGCGTGAGTCAGAGCATCCATACCTGTCGCAGCAGTCAAGGCTTGAGGTTTTGAAATCATCAATTCAGGGTCATTAACAGAGATAAGAGCAAGGCTATTCTTGTCAACCATTACCATCTTAACCTTGCGTTCTTCGTCGGTAATCACATAGTTAATGGTAATTTCTGCCGATGTACCTGCAGTAGTATTGATAGCTACAACTGGCAAGCCTTTTTTAGCAGACTTATGAAGCCCTTCATAATCCTGTGGTTTTCCACCATTTGTAGCCATGATAGAGATACAACTAGCTGCATCCTGTGGAGAACCCCCACCAAGACTGATGATAAAATCACATCCATGTTCTTCCAAAGCAGCTACCCCATCTGTGACATTCTTACAAGTAGGGTTTGGCTCTACATCGCTAAAGATGACATATTCGATTCCTTCTGTATCTAGCGGTTTTAAAACCTTAGGCAAAATGTCACTTCCTTCGATAAACTTATCTGTCACCAAAAGTGCCTTTTTATAGCCAAGTTTCTTGATATAAGGACCCACTTCATTTACAACACCTTTTCCAATAAGGTTGACTGCCGGAACATAAAATGTAGCCATATAATTTTCCTCCTGCGCCTTCGCGCTATATATTTAACATCATTATATTACTTTTTGTATTCGTTTTCAATCATTTGTGAAATATCTAACAAATATTTT
>BNJU01005627.1_pt1 | contig 18339 bp, 11 predicted proteins | sample 8539281 | NCBI WGS metagenome assembly BNJU01 (sample SAMD00202456, study PRJDB9452) | human saliva metagenome | isolation source: human saliva | place: Japan
AAAATTTCAAAAGAAGCATCTGTGGATAAGAAGTTCAGAATTTTTGATATATCGACTTATTATTGGGTTTATTTTACTTTTTTATAAAGATATAATCACTATATAAAGTTTTACGTAACGGAGGAATATTTATGAAAAAGCAAGTAATTGTAATATCTTTGGCAGCTATGACTGCTTTTTAAGTCTTATGGCTTGTTCAGGTCAAAAGAGTGAGGGAACGGCAAGTTCCGATGCTAAGGTTGAAAGCAAGGATACAAAGGACGGGGATCTTAAAGAAACAGGAAAGCTTGTTATATACAGTCCTTTGACCGAGTCTATGATCGACGAGATGATCACAAAAGTTTGAAGAGGAAACCGGAATAGAGGCGGAGTGTCTTGCAATGGGAACAGGAGATGCTCTTAAAAAGAATCGAGACAGAGGCTGATAACCCACAGGCGGATGTACTGTGGTCCGGAACAATCAGGTACAGTAAAGAATAAGAGTGAGTATTTTGCAGATTATAAATGTGCAAAATGAAGATGCATTCTATGATGAGTACAAGAATAAAGAGGGTAATCTTACAAGATTTGATACAATACCTTCTGTAATCATGGTAAAACACAGATTTGATAGGAGATATCAAAGTTGAAGGCTATGAGGATTTATTAAATCCTGAGCTTAAAGGGAAAGATAGCCTTTTGCAGAGCCGTCAGCATCATCTTCATCATTTGAGCACCTTTGTCAATATGCTGTACGCTATGGGTAACGGTGATCCTGATAAGGGTTGGGACTATGTAGATAAAGCTTGTAGACCAGTTGGATGGAAAGCTTCTTGGAGGTTCATCAGCCGTTTATAAGGGAGTAGCGGACGGTGAGTATACAGTAGGACTTACATTCGAGCAGGGTGCTGCACAGTATGTAGGGAGCAGGTTCACCTGTAAAAGTGGTGTACATGAATGAAGGTGTTATCTTTAGAGGAGACGGTGCATATATAATAAAGAATTGTGCCAATGAGAGAAGCGCTCAGATCTTCCTTGACTGGTTGACAAGTAAAGAGACACAGGAATTTATGAACAATACACAGTATCGTAGAAGTATCAGAAAAGACGTTGAAGCAGGCGATGCTATGAAGCCTATGAGTGAAATCAAGGTTATCACTGACGACGAGACCAACACAGCTGAGCATAAGTCTGAATGGTTGGATAAGTTCAAAGAAATATTTACAAAATAAATTATGAAAAAGCTGCCGCATAATACAGGACGGTACAAGTAAAAGCTAAAGTGATTTAGATATAACTTGTAAGAGTTGTGTTGGCGGCAGCTCTTTCTTTAATCGGAAAGAATAAATATATATCAGGGAGAAAAAAGATGAGCGTTAGTATAAATGTAAAAAGATGTTGTAAAAATATGGTGATGTAACAATAATACCGGATCTGTCCACCACTATAAAAAACGGAGAGTTTTTCACACTGCTTGGACCTTCAGGCTGCGGAAAGACAACATTACTTAGAATGATAGCCGGATTTAACTCAATAGAGGGCGGTACAATAGCATTTGACGATAAAGTTATAAATGATACGCCGGCACAAAACAGAAACATAGGAATGGTTTTTCAAAGTTATGCAATATTTCCACATCTTACAGTAAGGCAGAATGTAGAGTACGGACTTAAGATAAGAAAAGTACCTAAGGCAGAGATGAAACAAAGAGTGGATGAGATACTCAAGATAGTAAAGATAGAAGAGTATCAGGACAGACTGCCTGAGAGATTATCAGGCGGACAGCAGCAAAGAGTTGCGCTTGCAAGAGCGATAGTTATACATCCGCAGGTACTTTTAATGGATGAGCCGCTCTCAAATCTTGATGCAAAGCTTAGAATAGAAATGAGAAGTGCCATAAGAGATGTACAAAAGCAGATAGGAATAACAACAGTATATGTAACTCATGATCAGGAAGAGGCGCTTGCGATATCGGACAGAATAGCTGTAATGAAAGACGGTATTATCAGACAGATAGGCAGTCCGCAGGATATCTATGCCAGACCTTATGATGCATTTGTTTCACATTTATCGGACATTCAAATCTTTTTCACGGAACTCTAAAAGAGTGCGGATGGAGGCTACAATGTAGTATTTAATAACGGTTTCAGTATATTTATGGACAATATATCAAGTGAAGCCAAGGACGGAGAAGATGTAGTAATATCTGTAAGACCTGAGGAGTTTTCCATTTCTGAAAACCGGAATTGATTGTAAGATTCTAAGCAGAGTTTTCCTTGGAAAATATACCAACTATTTCCTTGAGTTTGCACCCGGTATGGTACTTGATGATCAGCTAAGTATTGAATATTCTCAAGACCTTGGTCAGGCGGACAGAATATTTGATGAGGGGTGAGAGTATAAAACTGCTTCCGAACAAGAAGAAGATAAATATTTTTAAAAAGGATATGGAAAAAGAGTCTTATAAAGGATGTGGTAAAGTATGCTGAATAAGAAGATTAAATTAGATTTCTGGAATATAGTTACGTTATTAATAATTATAGTTTTTGTGATTTTCCTTATTTATCCTTTACTAAGCCTTTTTTAGACGGTTTTAAAGACAGTAAAAGCGGTGTATGGTCTTTGATGAACTACATTCAGTTCTTTTTCAAAGAAATATTATACAAGTGCACTTATAAATTCCTTTTAGCTTACAATCAGTGTAACTGTAATAGCTGGTTTTTGATAGGAGTCCCTTTAGCCTATTTTATGTCTTTTTATAAGATAAAGGGAAAGGGAATCTTAGGAGGTATTGTTTATTATATCAATGATGAGTCCTAACTTTATCGGTGCTTATTCATGGATACTTTTGCTTGGAAGAAACGGAAGCGTTACAAAGTTTTTGGAAAAGCACTTGGCATAAATATGCCTTCAATATACGGATTTGCAGGAATGCTATTTGGTATTTCTCTCAGCTCTATCCGTTTATTTATATCTATGTATCGGGGGCATTAAAAAGATAGACGTTGCCCTTTCAGAGGCGGCAGAGAGTTTAGGGTTGCTGGTGGACTTTAAAAAGGTATTTACGGTTATTATGCTCTTATAACCCCGACACTTGTTGCGGCGGCACTTTTTGGTATTTATGAACTGTATGGCGGATTTTCGGAACACCGGCTCTTATAGGTGAGGGATACAGAGTTATGCCTACTCTTGTCTATTCGGAGTTTGTAGGTGAGTCGGGAGGTCTGCAAACTTTGCGGCCTGTATAGCTACTATAATGATAATTATAACCGCCTTGGTATTCTTCTTGCAAAAGTGGTATATAAATACAAAATCATTTACAATGAGTTCGATAAGACCCTATACAGCCGAAGGAACCGAAGGGATTTTTTAAGGTACTTATTTATGTGTACATATATCTGCTTGCAGGCCTTTCTATAATTCCGCAGGCTATGGTGGTATATACATCATTTAAGGCGACAAAGATGCAGGTGTTTGTGGACGGATTTTCATTGGGAAGCTATAAAAAGGTTGCCGATAAAGCATTGGCAGCAGTATACAAACACATATGTATTCTGTTTCTTTGCAATTGTAATCATTATCACACTTGGAATGCTGATAGCATATCTTACAGTCAGAAGAAGAAGTGTACTCACCTCAGCTATAGACAGTATTGCAATGTTCCCTTATATTGTACCCGGGATCAGTTCTCGGTATCACTCTTTTGATAGCATTTAATCATCAGCCTTTGATGCTTGCAGGTACGGCGTTTATAATAATTATATCACTGGTAATAAGAAGGTTGGCATATACATTGAGGTCAAGCTCTGCTATACTTTATCAGATAAGCCCAAGTATGGAAGAGGCTGCTGTAAGTTTGGGAGATACTCCTGCTAAAATCATTTATAAAGGTTACAGCAAAGATGATGCTTCCGGAGTGGCATCAGGTGCTATTTTTGAGCTGGATTACACAATAAATGAGTTGAGTTCTTCAGTTATGCTATATACTTCAAAGACTAAGACAATGTCTGTAGCTATTTATAATGAGGTAATAAGAGCAAGCTACTACCTGTGGCGGTTTCTTGCAAGTATATTGACATTGACAACAGTAATATCACTTCGGTATTCTTCAAGGTATCCGAAGCAAGGATGTTACAATGTAATAAAAATATAATATAGGATATAAAGGGTGTAAGCTATGAATAAAAAGATAAGTTTTAAAGAAGAGTTAAAAAGGAGTCTTATAGTTCATGCGCTTACACCCTGTTTTTATTTTTATGCATAATATGTACACTTGGATTTATTTTCAATTGCATTTGTAAATATATATAGGAATAATAATCATATTCACTAAACTCAAAAAGAAAAGCTTGAGGGTGTTTTAAACAGCTACATTGAAAAATACAAATCATGTTGCAAATGAGATTGATATAGAACTTTTAAAAATAACAACCAATACAAAGTTGAGATAATAGAAGGTGTATATAACTTCATAAATCAAAAAGGATATAAAGGCACAATTTTATATTTTTGATAAAAAGTTTGATATGTTATTCAGCTACGGAAAGAAGTGATAATAAAAAGGATCTTATAAAAATATCAGATAGACGGAAGCAAATCAAACTTTTGGGAGAGAGCTCGGTATAATATATATTTACGGTGGTATGGAACAGAAAAATCTCCAATATCTTCATATCTTATAGTAAAAGCCTATTGTGAGAGATAATGAATTTGCAGGGCTTTGTACATATGAGTTGGAGCTTAAAAATCTTGATGCTGTTTTTAACAATACAAATAGTACGGTTTTGCTTGTAAATAAATTTCATAGAGTGCTATTTAGTAATTCAAAGCGTTTTTGTGGATGACAGGAATAAGATTATTAAAAATTTCAGAGACAGAAGAGGGCTTATCTTTAATGATGGAGAACTGATCTATATTTCAAGGAATAAGGTTGATTATGCAGATACGTGGATATATGTGATTACAGATTGCAGCACTTATCTTAATATAAGCGTAATAATGCTGCTGTTGATAATTGCAGTAGCAATTATAATGGCGGCGACAATTTCTTCAAGTGCAGGTAAATTCTCGGCAAAAAAGACAGCCATAATATATCAACTTATAGATGCTCTAAAAGCAGGTAGAGGATGGAAAACTTGATATAAATTTGAATATTGAATCTGATGACGAGTTTAAATCCATAGGTCATTCTTTTAATATGATGCTTGGGAGTATAAGGCATCTTATAGAAAGACATGATAAAATGGCTCTGGAAAATAATATGGCGATAGTTCAAATGATGGAATCGCAGTTCAATCCGCATTTTTTATTCAATACACTTGAGTCTATAAGATATCTGGTGAAAATTCAATCCGAAGGTTGCAGATAAGACTGTAGTAAACTTGTCAAAGCTTTTAAGATACAGCATACAAAAATACGGTAGATACAGTCAGATTCAAGGAAGAGTTTGATTTTGCCAAAAGATATATAGAGATAATGAAGGTGAGATTCGGTGAAAGGCTTGAGTTTAATGACAATATTTCTGAGGATGTCAAAGAGGTAAGTGTACTGAAGATGGTAATTCAGCCCATTGTGGAAAATGCCGTTAAATATGGATTCGGTGAAGATGTGGAAGTTTTGAGAGTTGGTATATCGGCTTATATCAAATCCGGAAAAGTGTATGTAACAGTAAGGGATGACGGAGTAGGTATAGAAAAGATTTATTAAAAGAATTGGTGGTTAATTTAAAGGAGAAATACAATCTTTCAGATCATATAGGACTTTACAATGTACACAAGAGAATAGAACTTCTCTACGGTAGTGAATACGGGCTTGAGATCAAAAGTGAAACAGGTAAAAAGGTACGAAGTTGTTTTTGGTGTTGCCGGAAATTTTTTAAATAGGAGAGTGAGATATGTATAAGATTATTATAGTTGAAGATGAGGAGATTATAAGAAACGGTCTGGCTATTTCCTTTGATTGGATGGATTACGGATGCAATATAGTGGGAGCTTGCAAAGGACGGAAAGGAAAGGGCTTGATATGATACTTGAGCTTAATCCTGATATAGTTATCAGTGATATTAAGATGCCGAAGATGACAGGAATAGAAATGATACAAAATGCCAAAAAGCAAGGTAAGGATTTTTCAGTATAATTCTTACCAGCTATGCGGAATTCGATTATGCCAAAAAGTGCAATAGAATTCTGGTGCGTCAGGATATTTATTAAAGCCTGTAGACGAGGACGAGCTTGTAGAATTGTTAAAATCAATAACCGATAAAATAAATAAAAAGAACAGGCAAAAAGATAGAGGAAAGTGTAAAGGATAAGATAATAGAAAAGGAAGACGACTGGAAAATATTTTTTTAAAAGCGGAGAAAAGCTCAGATGCTATTATAAGCTCGGTTTATAATATTATACAAAAGTAAATATACAGAAAGGCTGAGTATAAATGATGTGGCGGATGAGCTTAAGGTAAGTAACAGTTATATCAGCAGGAAGTTAAAGAAAAGCTTAATACAAGTTTTGTTGACCTTTGAGTCAATACAGAATAAAAAGGCGATATCTTATCTGAAAAAGTCGATCTTATGATATACGAAATATCATGCAAAGTAGGATTCAGTGATTACAAGTATTTTTGTACCGTATTTAAAAATACACCTCTTTAAGTCCTTCGGAGTATCAAAAACAAAAGCAAAAAGATAATGTTTATAAAATCGAGAGAATTCAAAAGGAATGGTTGACATATCTGACTCAAGAGGATATTCTTTTTCGAAGACAAAGAAATAAAAATTTGCCCTGAAAAATATTAGTTATTTGGAAGAACGAATGTATGATTCTACAAAGAATATTACTAAAGTTTAACTTAAGAAAGTGCGAATTGTTAAATCAAGATCCCTACAGTAGGTAGCAAGGTTATATAAGGTAATGAAAATGAAAAAGCTTTTTAAATCTAGAAGTAATTGATGGTTATCCTCCAGTATCTATGGAAAGCATTTGGGCAGAAGTGACTGAAGAAGGATATCTTAAAGTTAATAATATTCCCTTTTATAGCAAAGAAGTCTCTTTGGTGATAATGTTAGTGGAATACAAACGAAGAAAATTACTTATTATATGATAAACTCATAATTCATAGTAAAAATAGTACATTGCGGATTGTTTTCTTTAATGAAAACCGGAAATTTAAAGATAGAATATTAACGAAACTAATAGTATCTTGGATGTGAGTATGAAGCATTTAATGTAAATTTCATGCACAAACATCCCAATCTAAGTAGATATAGAAGAAATATATCTTTTTCTTAGATGAGTTTGTAGGAAACCGACGATCTAGATTATGACACAGGGTATTTGGACAATACACTTTGTGTGTTATAACTTGCGTAATACCGTACTAGCATTATTTACACAGAAGGATAGAACCATGAAAAACATTCATAAGATTTATATCAAAATTCGAAAAATGGAGAAAAATTTATTGAAGTCATACATTTTAAGAATGAACCACCTCTTAATTTTCTACAAAAATTTTTCATGAAACTAGCTTGATGTATGAAGAATATTGGATATCAAATGAAGTTGCAAAAATAATTGAACCTTATTTATGTGAGAAATTAGATACAAATAATTATGACTACTTCTGTCTCTATGAAGAAGATAATATTTAAGCAAAATTCAAAAATTATATTTATAGATAACGCATATCGTCCTTCTACTTGCAAAACCAATATGCCAATGCCGCATTACAACTTCTTCAGGTGCTAGTGAGCCCTGATGCGGGTCGGTTTTGTGGGGAGGAAGCAATTTTTATAACTATTCTCAAAATGTAAAAGCTTGGGTAGATTTATATAGATTGTCGTCTAGTTGTAATGACGGAGATACAAAAAGATAGTAAACTAATTAACCAAAAGAATTGAACCGGATTTTGGGATCAACAGGCACGATCCATCATGCGTTTAAGGGTGATTATGTTGGTAAACGAGCTGTATCTCATTATGATGTTTATAAACAAAATAAAACTGGAGAACATTTATTAAGAAAGAATTCTTCTGAATTTATTAGAACAGGAATTGGTTACGATGATGTTGAATAATTTAATTGAAGTAACATTTTATATGGAATCAAATGATTACATCAACATGAAAGAAATAGACAAAATACTTAATATTAAAATGCTGAATTTTATAGCAAAAGGGAGATTTATTTACATCAATTAAACCAAAAGATTCAATTTGTAATTGAACAGTCTTACTATTCTTTTGGCATAGATAAAGAGGAAAATTTAAAGGAAAAATTAATAAAATTATAAAGCAATAGAAAGCATAAAGAAGGATTTAAATTACATATTTAAAAATATAACCAAATAAAGAGCTTATAATATACAGCTGGGTACTGATGAGGCTACTCTGTGAATATAAAATCTCCTTAAATCAAATTCAATTATTATCTGAGTTAGGTATAGAATTAAAAATCATTCATTATAATTTTTAGTAAGCGTGGGTTAGGGTCGAGTCCCACTAAACATCAAGGGTATCTGAAATCAATTTTCAGACAACCTTGTTTTACTTTTTATTGAGGAGTTGTAGGTTATGAATTTAGATGCAGTTAATCCGGAATTGGAATCAAAAATTAATGATTTAGTCTGTGAGGCTTATAATAAATCTTTTCGAACAAGAAAAATTATTAAAAGAAGCATTTGAGCTAATTCCAAGCTCAGTAACTCAATGGGCGCATCCAACTGCAATGGTTATGATTGTCTTTGTTTGAGCTGTACTATAAAAATCAAAAATATGAACAGGCTAAGGAATGGCTGAGTATTGCTTTTGGCGTCGCTGACTTAGGAAACCACACTAATGCAGGGTCGTATCTCGTTAGCTGGTATTTTTATTATGACATTGGAAAATATGATGAAGCTTATAAATATTTTGATATTGTTTATAATGATGCTGGATATTATCCATTTAGTATTGAAGACAAAAATATTGGCAATTTTTATAAGCAAACGTAAAGAAGAAATAAATCCTAAGAAAACAAAAGTAAGATTGCACTGCACACAAAAATTAAAAAGCAGGTAAGAAACGCCCTTAAATTTTTAGGAGAATTTAAATGAATAAAATGGATACGTTAATTTTAACTTTTAGATAGTAAACCCAATATAAATAATATATTAGTTGGGCTAGATTTAGACTCATTCAAAATAAAGTGATAGCGCCAGATGGTCATGCGTTAGCATACTGATCGCTTTCATACCAATTGAGAATTTATTAACTATTGCACCTCAATTTAAAATGCATCTCAGGGAAGGAATATAAAGATAAAGCAATTTTACGTCATTATGATAAAGAAGATTATTTTCTTGATTACATTATTGAAATTGACGATGCTATTCAAGGATACACGAAAAGTTATCATCGGAGATAAAAATCAGTTCAAGTTTAACCTAGATAATTTTTTATCCAATTAATCTTATTGAGAAATTTGATGAAATGAGTTTTTAGAGGTCAACCTCAATATTTACAGCAGAGAGTGATGATTTTCAGAAAACATATTTTCATAGGTCAAATCTTTAGGAATGATTCACCTGAAGAAGTAAACATGAAATTTTTATCTAACTGAGAACATCGGATATATTTTTATAAATCGAGACCATCTGGTGGACTATTCTTCGTACAAACAACTTAAACAAAACTAAAAAGGATTGAATAATGAATGAGCATTGAAACTGTATTAAATTGTTTTCTGATGGAAATGTATAAATGGGAAGATAATGCTAATAAGCTATTGATGCAGGCACAGATATTCCTGATGAGATATTGAAACAAACACTAAAGGAAATATATGATAAATAATTTCAACAGATAAAACCAAGAAAAATGGGAAAGTTAGAAATGTATGACTGTTAACTACCTCCAACATTTAATCCAAATAACGAGGAAACTGATTGAAATAGAAGAAAAAGGTAGTTCTGATAACTGTAAAAAGTCAGAGCTTTACGCTGAATGAAGCACAAAGACTTTTGATAAATTTAAAAATACAGGTTTCTGGAAATTAGATAATGTAAAAGAATTTGATAGTTATGATGGAAATGGTATTCATACATATCTAAAATTAAAGTAATTAGCAAACTGTAGCCAGTGCATGAATCCTCCAATCCTGACGTAGGCAATGTGCGACGCAAGAACCCCTGGCATAGGTACATAACTGGATCAACGAAGACGGCGAAAAACGCCAGCAAACCCACTACTCCAATGCGACCAAATCGGTATCACAAGATAGATGCCAGATAAGGACGGCAACCTGGTTTGGTTCAGGGATTATTACGGTTGAGGCAAACTGAAATAGCGAAACGAAATACACGGAAAGGCTCACCAACCCTTCCGCCTGCAGAACCACATATTGCGACCTTGAAACTGAGTTGCATTACAACTTTTTCAGGTATTACGAGCCTGATGCGGGTCAGTTTGTGAATCAGGATCCGATTGAGTTGTTGGGTGGAGATAATCGGTATCAGTTTGCGCCAAATATACAAATTTGTTCAAATAAGGTATTTACCTGTAGGTACTCCTATAAAAATACGTATTCTGTAGAACATTAACTGCATTTATGATTGGAGGTTGTTATGAACTTATCTCAAATAATTAAACATTATAGAAATTGTTTCATTGATTCTACCCGATGCTCCTTTTATACGAAATATTCCTCAGTGCGATAGGATAAGTGAACAGCTAGAGCACTTTTGGCACCTGAACATAAAACAATTTTATTATTATGTAATGGGGGTTCTTTGAGGATAGAATTATGGAGTACAGAAGAGATATTGATGCAGTATAGAGTACCATTTACAAGACTATACTCTATGAAATAGGACAGTTTTATATGAGCCAATAAATAGGCTCAACGATCACAACATTTAATGTTGATAGTAGAGCTATCCTTCTTCATTTATTGAGGAACATATATCTAAGTGGATATAAACTATATATTTGATGCTGCTGATATAGATGATATGTGGTACTTTCTACAAGATAACCCTATTTAGAATCTAAATTATGGGACGATCGACCTCACTATCTTCTTTTGAGGTCGTTGAAAAAGGATGAAAGGGTTTTCAAGAACACGCATCAGCCGTTCAGACTGCAAAACCAATACTTCGATGAAGAGACGGGGCTGCATTACAACTTCTTCAGGTATTACGAGCCTGATTAGATCGGTTTGTGAATCAGACCAACCGGGTTGTGGGGAGGAGAGAATTTATATGCTTTTGCCCGAATACGCAGAAGCTAGTTTCGATCCGCTCGGATTATCTAATCGCCCAGGTGCCTGTAATAATCTATGTTAGAATGATTCCTTAGATTGGACTTCTCCTGGAGGAAAACATGTTCCCCTAAAATTTGGTCCAAAAACCGAAAAGCTGCATGGTGAACTGCAAAATATAAACCTAAAGTTCACAGTGAATCACAGGAAAAACAGCTTGAACAAAAGGAACTCCAGTTTCACTATTTGAGAAAATGTACATTATAAAGTATATGATGCCGGAAAAATTATTGGTGCATCATGAAGGATAGACACATACATAATGAGTTGAATGCTCCATGAGTAATACATGGACATCCAATTACAGAAAAAAGTTGAAAAAGATTAGGAGCAAATTTGAAATGGAACCTAAAATTGATTTTTAAAGATGGCATTATTACTTATGACAATTTATTTTGGTTATTCAATAACACTAATGGATTAATCAATAAACTTGAATTTGAAGAAGATTTATTACGAGTACAGTTCTTTTAATGAAAAATATATTTTTAGATGTTGGGTGATCCCCATATCGGTAGAAATGGAAAATTCAAAAGTTTACGTAGTTAAAAATTGTGATTGGCAAAATCCATTATTTATAAAAATCTGATAACACAATTAATGATTTAATTACCACTATAAAACAAGCAATTAATTGTATATATGCTCACGGCATATACAACAATAATGGCGTGAGGTAGGAAGTCTCAACAACTCCACAAAGTTATCCAACCTGATCCACTGCGAACTGGCCAGACTGCGAAGTGCTGAACTATTTCTGCCGATTTGCTACGACCAACTGGTTAAAGGAAATCTTCAAAAAGAACTCGTAAAGTACCTCGCCCAGTTGGAAAAAACTAAAACACCTCAACTAGAAAATGATTAGCAACAATACGATAAGGAATTGTTTATGAAAAATTATTTCAATAAATACGTACTACAAAATAGAAGATGATATTCTTACTATTGCATTTGCAGATAGTGACAAAACCTAACCCTGATAATTACTTAATCTGCAAAGAGAAGTTGATGACTTAGAATACTATTATTATGAAATTATAGTCAACAATATTCAGGAATAAAGGTGGTTTTAAAAGGGTAGGAATTTATTCTATAAATTAGTTATTTATTTTCAAGAGAAACAAAAAATTTATCAAATAGTATTGAAAATCTAATTATTACTTATCAACCTGATAAAAAGATTAAATGAATTTATTGAGTAGTACTTTTTGGAGAATCTGATTGCGAAGTCGTAGTTTACTAAATTTAAAAATAATGACGGCAAAGCTACAATATCTAAAAAATAATAAAAGGATTAGGAAAATATTGAAGAAATATCTTTCTATCAAGCAAAAAATTTATGGAGTATACTTATGTTCAAATTAAAATTATTGACCGAGGATAATATATATGTATTAAGCGTAAAGTAGAAATTAAAAGTTAGATAAACTTCCTGCTGGATAATAACTTTTGTTATTTATTGCTACTAGTATCAAAGTAGAAATAATACCTGATATTTCTCTTTTAATTATGAAGAGGCTTTAAATGAAAATAGATACTAGAGCGTAATTAGTCCCGAAATATCAAGGTGTTTTTGGAGCATTGGACAAAGCAGGACAGGGAGATGGATGGTTTTTAAATAAAATAGATAATACCATTTTCATTATAATCATGATGCTGAGAGTATACCGAATCTGGATTTACAAATTTAGGATAGATTTCACAATTTATCCAGTTGGCTTTTATATACAAAGATTTAGAGCACCTATTAGATGAAGGAGAGACACTTACGGATAATATAAAAACTGAGTTTATATATCAGTAAATAGTATATAATAATTTGTTTAATATTTATCCATTTAAGTATTTTTAATTGAATATTCAATAAATTTATTAAGCAAGTCGTAGCCCGCACAAAACCTTCAGTCCTGGATGTAGAGTGTATAGAGATAGCATCAATCAGTGGTTTCAAATATAGGGATTCAAGAAATAAAATGTTGAAAATAGTTATTGATAATCTGGAAGCTTTAAAATTCAGACTCATTCTCGTTTTGAGGTAGAAAAGAATTATTTTAATAGTGAGTTGATTTCATTACTTTAATATGTTCTTTCCCCAATAAGGTTGGAGAGCTTACCATTTGGAATGATTTGAGTAGGGTGAAGGAGTGGATTGATTATGAGACAGAAAAGATAATTGTTTAGAAAGAAAGGAATTTGATACATTAGAAAGTTTAATAAAATGATTTATATCTACTATTGAGGAACGCTGTTAAACGAACTGATCTGACACTTGACTCAAATTGCGCAAAGAGTTAACATAGAAATCGTCTAAAAACCGACTTTTAAAAACGACCTCTGTTGTACCGTATTCAACTGCCGCCAGACTTACGACAAAGCCGGCAACCTGATGCGCTATTACGAGACTGATGCAGGGCCGTTTGTGAATCAGGACCCAATTGGGCTGTTGTGGTGTAGTAACCTTTACCAATTTGCTCCGAATACTCAAGAATGGATTAATCCTTTGGGAGAGAGTGGCTATCAGCTGCTAGAAAACAAAGCATTTTTAATAGTATTGCATGAAAGGCAAAGGATCAGGCAGAGATAGTTGGACCAACGGGTTGAGTAAGTCCATATCTCGTTGGAGGATGTTCATCTGCCAATTCACCAAAACGACTAAATTAGGAGGTATTATGAAGAAATTGATGGTGTGGGGATATAGCGCACAAAGTTTAGATGAGTTAGCGAAAAGAAAAGTGCCTAAGGTTTCCTTAGGAGAAGTAGGGATATCAGAGGAATTCAAACCTCACGCATCCTGATTTTTGACTTTCCATGGAGTTGGTTTGTAAAGGGGCAAGAAATTCCTCCAATGCCTGAAAAGGTTTATGTCTGCTTAAAGAAAGCAAGAGGTGTTACTTTTGGATTTTCTTCCATATAATGATTTCTTTATCATGTCAGCGTGGAATTTATAAAAATATGGGTTCGACTCACGATTTTGGTATGAGCGAAGCGATTATTGTCAATACAAAAGGCGAGCTATTGATGAATGAAGTCTATTATTTGGTAAGAATAGTTAGCTGGGAAATTGAGGATGAAATTGTTTATCCAGATTTAGGAAGAGATGAGGTTTTTCATGGAGCATATACTAATCTCAGATATGATATTTTGCTGTCTTCCAAGTATGCAAGTATATGGATGCATTTATGTGTCAGGAAAATTCTAAAAAGAAAAATATTGAATGTTCTCTTACCTTTCTTTATACTTTTGAAGGAATGGAAGGAGCAAAATGATTATGAAATTATTGGATTTGATAAATAATAGTCAAAAGGAAATTTAAAATGTCAAAAATTAATTTTACTTTTAAAAACACCACATAGTATTGGTTATATTGAGGAGGAGCTGAACATATTCCGTTAGAATTATGCGCTTTAAAGTTCCAAATTTGATGTCATCAAACGCATCTATTTACTCTTTATTCTGACTTTTTACCTGACAATGTATTCCTCGTAGAAATATTATTATATCTCTGTTTTTATTTCTAGAGGAGCATGTATTGAGGAGTAAAAGACTTATTTCACCCTAAATATACTGTTAATTGTCAGAATGATTTAATTTCACTAAATGATGGTTTTAGTTGTGCTATTCTTTATGAAAGGGACGTATCAATAAGCAAGATTTAGGAAATATTTCAGAAAGAAAAATTTTTGAAAGGCTTGATGAAGTTGATAAAGAAGCTGATGCAAAATACAATGAAGATGAACATTTATTCTTTGAAGATAATGGGATGGCTTGGATGTATCCAAAATTTTGATAACCTTTATTTTGAACAAGATATAATATATCCTTTCCTCCTAAGTTTAGTTTTGCTTGCACCTATTAGAAGAAGATATAGATAAAAAGTTGCATATTTTTCAGAATGGTATTGGTTATTTTTATTATGACCAAAATATTAAGAAAAACTCTATCTGGAAGTCAGCAGGTATTTTCTTTATTCAAAATACTGACAATTAACATGAAACCTTCAGTTTCAACTTAGCAAGCCAGCCCGGACAAAACTTTCAGTCCTTCCGCTGTAAAACCAGTATTGGTCGACAGTGAAAACTGGGCTGCATTACAACTCTTTTCAGGTACTATGAGCCTGATGCGGGTAGACAACAAGAGCACAGCAACGATATGTGCTCAAACAGTGTATGCCCAGCCAGCAAGAGAGAATCATAATCCAAACATCTTAAGTACAAGTCACATTCAATTAGTTGGTCAATTAATTTCACTTGGAAAATTAAAATGAATAAATTATATAAAGTTAGTCCTGAATATATTAGACTTTTTCTTGGACTATCTACACGAAGGTGTAGATAACACTTGAGGACTTATCAGGTCTAAATTTGGTTAATCGAGATAGCGTAAAGAGATTAGTCAAAGAATATCTGTACCTCTCGAGTATCAAAAATTTTACAATATCAACCTAGTTCGAATTAAAGAAAGTTTAAGATTTGGATTAAATTTCGGACAGAAGAACGACTACGTGATTAATTTCCTAGTACCGATGCGCATTTGAAAGTACCTCATAAAATGACCGCAAAAGAACTTTATAAACAAATTTGAGATGATATGTTTTAATAATGAAGATATCACTATTTCTGATATAACAAAATACCAGGAATCGAAACCAAATAGTAATCCGTAGCCGTACGAAACCTCCAACCTGGTGACGTAGGGCATGCGCGGGTTCCACTCAGACAGCTTCAGACGGCCTCGAAGAGGAACTGGATTCGTTTGGGACGGCATCCACCTCTTCCAAGAAGTCTCCTCGGACGGAAGATATACCATATCTACACCAATCCTGACAGCTACGAACCCTGAACAGGTACACAATTCCACCAAAACATGGTAATAAATACTTTAAAAATGCACAGTAAGAAGGATAATTATGTATTTAGAACAAGTAAATTATGAATTAAAACGAAAAATCAATGATTTTGTAGTAACTCAAATGATGCTACTACGCTGAGGAAACTGCATTGATATCTGAATCACATGGAACTTTTTACCTAAACCAGCCACCGATTCGTTGAACCACTTCGGCAATCGCCTGTGGTATTCAGAAAATTATAAAAATTAGGCGATTATCAAAAAGCTCTTGAGTGATGTTAATTGCACTTGAGGCACAGAAAGATGAACCTGCAGCAGGTGTGTTATATGGACAGGAATCGTTTATTACGAATTAGTGATATGGAAAATGCCTATAAATATTTTGACCTAACTTATAATGAGCTCCGTTACACACCTTTCTATGGAAGACAAAATATTGGCAATTTTATAAGCAACGTAAAGAAGAATTAAATCCTGGAAGAAAACCAAAAAGTAAGATTCGATATTTTCAGACGATCTTTTTGTACTGTACTTAACTGCGCTACGCCTACGACCTGTTCGGCATCTCAAGAGAGATGACCGACATCCACGGAAACCCTTGTGGTTCGGCAACTATACCGGCTGGGGTCGTCAGAAAAAGAATGAGCGGCTTTTACAAGAATGCGCACCAGCCCTTCTGATTGCAAAACACTCGTCCGCACTCGGCATGTAGCTACTGCCAAAATGGATGGAAATCTAGTCAAAAAGAAATAATGGGAATGCAGCATTTTTCTTGGGAGTAATACAGAGATGATGTAACCGTACAACATAGGGAAATAATATCATGACAACTTTATAAGATCTTTACTTTTAAAAACAGAATCATTTAATGAAAAATGAAAGAAATTCATTTTTAAATAATTATTTCAGATTCTGAGAAAATTATTCCATATCCACTCATGTGAAATAATAAATCGTACTTTTACCCCCTATAGAAATATAGAATTATCAAAAAGAAAATTTTAGTTTATCGATAAAAATGACATATTAAATCTTTTTGCATCAGAGGAAATGATATTGCTTATGTATACTTTTTATGGAGGAATAAATGATTCAGCTGAAATACCAATAAATTATTCCCTTGTTTATTATCAAATAAAAATATTAGCAATTGGCTAGAATTAATAAACAAACCTAATTTTTATTGTTTAAAAATTCTTTTAGTCATAAAATAGATAAAAGCTATCGATATATCTCTACTGACAATGAGGAAGATGTGTTATCTATTTCTATTGGACTGAACGCTTAACTTTAAAAATAAATAAACTATTCCAGCAGAAGCAATCCTTTGCTTTGTATAACTTAAAAGGTGGTTACCATGAAAGAATTATTAGAAAAACTTGAAAATAATCGTTTTATTTATAAGGTCAGAATGAATCTTGAATTCGATGTAAAGACTATCAAGAATTATTAAAAATTTTAAATGAAATAAAGCATTATACTCATAATCATAATCTAATTGAAAAAGACTAGCATCTATTTTATATGAAATACCGAAATTAACACTATATTTGGTATCCCAATTTAAAAGACGAATCCAAATAAAAATGAATCTTCTATTGTTAATCAACTTGAAGAAGCATGGATAGAGTTAGATTCAATAATTGGAGAAGAAATTCTCGGTCAAGGACAATAAATTCCTCTTAACAAACAGTAGCTGTGGTTAGGTCGAGTTACGCTAAATATCAAGGTTATCTGAAATCGATTCTCAGGCTTGCAAAAGGACGGCAAGGAAGGGCTTGATATGATACCGGAGCTTGAACCGACATATGCATCAGTGATATTAAGATGCCGAAGATGACCGGAATAGAAATGGATACAAAAATGCCAAAAAGCAAGGCAAGGATCAGTATAATTCTTACCGGCTATGCGGAATTTGTTATGCCAAAAGTGCAATAGAATTTGGGGCATCGGGATATTTATTAAAGCCTGTAGACGAGGACGAGCTTGTAGAATTGTTAAAAATCAATAACCGATAAAACAAATAAAAAGAACAGGCAGATAGAGGAAAGTGTAAAGGATAAGATAATAAAAGAGCGATATCTTATCTTGAAAACCGATCTTATGATATACGAAATATCATGCAAAGTAGGATTCAGTGATTACAAGTATTTTTGTACCGTATTTATACACCTCTTTAAGTCCTTTCGAGTATCAAAAACAAAGAAAAGATAATGAT
>BNJU01001132.1_pt1 | contig 18337 bp, 9 predicted proteins | sample 8539281 | NCBI WGS metagenome assembly BNJU01 (sample SAMD00202456, study PRJDB9452) | human saliva metagenome | isolation source: human saliva | place: Japan
AAAAATGATAAGATAATATTGACAGCCATACGGATATACCCTATACTGAACTTGTGAACATTATAGTGTGTCTTTAGCTAGACTTTGGACGTACTCATAACTGTTTACACCATAAAACAATAATAAAAAGGAGCCTAGATGGTCGTTTATAGATTTGCTATGAACGTCATCTAGGCTCTTTTTTGCTTTTGTGTACTAATTAGTTGATACTCATGACCTACCAAATTTTAGCCAATCATAGAATCTGATTAATCTCTTTAAAGGCAGTAGAAATTATAGGGGCTGAAAAATATCAGGAATTTCATGATATACACTATCTAGAAATGTGTAAAGTTCATCAATATTAATATTATCTTGTGGAAGATATTGTATTTTACATATTGCCTTAGTAGTAGGATAGGTATCGACTATTGTTTGGACTGTATCGTTAGTATAATTTCGATTACGTTTTATATTAATTAGGGTATTATTTAATAGTTTGTCAATATCCTCAGCTTCTGTATTTTCAGAAACTTTTTATATTTAAGTTATCTTCAATTTCTGGATAAGAATGAGTTGCTTCTGTTAGTAGCTTATAGGCTGGTAGTTTATTATTGGCTTTATAGAGTTTAGGATAAGCGTATGTCAATAAATCGTCTGCTGTGAATTCTAGCGTATCATATAGGATATTAAGATACCAATCTTTTGTGTCTATACCAGTTAGCCCTCAACAATGATCGTGTTCCTGGTTTTGATAATGTAAATACTAAATCATCAGGTTTAATATGCGTATCATCAATATTGACAAGAATGTTTTTTACTTTTTGTAGTCGTTAGCGTATGCTCATAAAATGATTCACGATATAATCGTAATAATTTTATAGGAACAGATGAGCTTTAGCGTTTGTAATAGCTTCATATAGGTCCCCGTAGTTACGCAACTCAATATTAATCATGGGTATATGTATTTGGTTGACTTCATACTGGTTGAGTTGAATTTTTATATCCGAATCCTCGTCTTAGCCCGTGTTATCATGATAAATCGATTGCTAACTTTTCTAACGCCTTGAGTATCAAGACAAGCAGCGATATCAGATATGATTTTTTCGTATATTTGGATCAGATAGGGAATACCCCATGAATATAATAGGATACTCAATAAAAGATAGTAAGTAGTTTAGCTGCTAAATATTTTTGATTGCTCATTAAATTTAGTATAATCAGCTTTGTTGATTATGATTGTATTAGGGTCACTAACAGAACCATGAATTTTTATAAATTTCGCCTAATTGTTGTAATGACGAGAATAATAAATCTTTTTGACTCACATAGGTTTTTAAAAATCAGGCATCATATCTTCTATATAGGGTATCATAATTGGTAGTGATAATACCAGATATATTATTAGCTAATACTTCCTTTAATAGAAGTTCCTCGTTTTCATATTCTGGATTATGAAGCATGATGCCTTGCAGATATTCGGCAATGGCACACTTGAAAGGAGAGGTTCCTTGTTTGATAAAGTCTTTAGACGTTGTGGACATTTCGAATAAGTCTTGATTAGAAAACCATTGATTATCAAATTCTTCTCCAATAATACTTCCTAATAGTGAGTAGTCATTATTGGCATGCCGTTTATAATTAGCATAGGCAAATTCATTATTTGGATTTAATAGATTAGAAAAATATTCTAATAATAAATCCCAACTAGGCAGGTTACAATAACGACGTGTTATACCTGAGCCAATAAATAAAAATGGTGTAGTATTAAATGAACTGACAATATTGAGTAATTTTTCTTTGGTAGATTCTGTTTGCAGATTCATAAAAATCCTCCTTCATAGCCCATATATCTATACTGTTAGTATAGCAGAAAATGATAAACATAAATAGGGATTAACAAACAAATGTTTGCATGATTTAATATAGTGAAAGTTGTTAACATAGTAAATCTATGTATGTATTTTTCAGCTCATTTCTGTTTTTGCAATTCTTTCCTCCTGCGGTATAGTACAACTGTGCCCGGGCAGGAAAGGATTTACAATGACATTCTATTCTGCACAAGATTTTGAACAATACTACGTAACAAATGTAATGCGATTTGAACAGATTCGCGATGAAGCACTGGTAGAGGTATGCCAAACGAGAGTACCTATCTGTGACGTGTCCAGTGAACCAATAGATAGCACGGCGGCTAAGATGGAATTGTGTCGGCGCTATCGCCCACTTATCGTAAAATACGAGCGATTATTGGTGAATCGCACCGTTGAGGATGATGTAGAGGCTATGCTGTGGCTCACCTTTATTGAATCGATTTACACCTACAATCTGGCCGGTACAGTACCCTTTGCGGGATATGTGAAATCAGCCATTTATTTTAAACATCTCAATCACTATAAACGGATTAAACAACAGTGGAATCATGAATTCCATATTCCAGATACGGCGGATGGAGATGAACAATTGGCGATGGATCAAATACCAGATACTATAGATATAGCTAGCCAGACTGTACATCGTGAGGAACAAACACAACAATATCATTTATTGCGAAGGGCTTTGCGTTTATTAAAGGTAGATCAACAACAGCTAATTACCGATATTTATGGACGTGGTTGTAATTTGTCGGATGTTGCAAGACAGCAAAATTGTTCACGTCAATCGGTACAACAACGACATAAACGCATCTTGGATGTATTACGGGAATACATGTATAGATATGTAATGTAATATTCAAAATTAGAGATAGAGTTAGGAGATGATAATACATAATCAAATGATATAGATAGTATACGTGGCTGCATATAGTTGCATGCTTCATATATTAAAAAAATATGATAAATCTATGGGTATATTTTTAAAATTACATATTTACAGGTAAAGCACATGGGTATACAATGAATGCGAAATGAATGCGCGTTCATGTATAGAGTGGGAATATTCCTTATATAGTTTGTTCGTATTATTTAAGAGGAGACTATTGTATGGAAACAGTGTATGATGAGCATACGAATGTGTCACCCTATGTAGTAGACGACGAGAGAGAATATGTACTACAAGATTGTATGGTCCGCCATCTATGGTGTATGATTCCAGACTATAAATCGGGTGGTAATGTAACCAAATGTTACTACGCGGATGGCACAGATGAGTTAGTACATCGTCCGATGTTACGCCTGTTTTATGATCTAGCAAAATATTTAGCCGTCGATTTACGGGCTTTGCATAATACGATGGGGCAACGAGCCTCGTATAATCAGCCTCGTACCTTGGCTGTGAATATGACTTGGATTCCGTTTAAGACGAGGAAACCTGTAGGTAAGGATGGGGCTTATGGATACTTTAATATTGTGGTACCCTTTACCTATGTGGTGTCCGATGGGCCTACAGAACAGCAATGCTATATTCATGGTGGTCACACGGAACCGATTTTGCTGTTACATCCACCGACCTATGTGCGGAGAAAATTAGATGCAGCCATGATGGAACACCGGCGCTACGTGAGGCGTATACTAGAGTATATGCGTATGTGTGGCAATCCAGATGTACTAGCAGAACTCTATATTGCTTGTCATTTTCATGATAATTAAATAATAGTATGACCTATATCGTCATAGATGATAGACATGTTCTATCTCTATGGCGATATTTTTTTGAAAGTGTGAATTGTAGATTGAGAATACTTATAAGTAACCGATAAATTCCTGCAGAATATAGAAATTAATGAAATATTAAAATATAAGATAAACTTATCATATGTTATCTAAATATTAAACTAACCTGCAAACTTATGTAAATAATGAAGGAAAGATGAATAAAAAAATGTTGACGGGGGCATTTGGTAGCATTATGTCTATAGAGTGTGTACATCCAATATAGGGACAAAAGGAGTGTATAGATATGGGTCTGAATCATATATACAAAGTTATATGGTCAAAAACCAAAAACGCTTGGGTTGTCGTGTCGGAAATTGCAAAACGAGACGGCAAATCTAGCGTTAAATCTGTAGTTACTTCACTGGCTGGTAAAAGTGTGGCAGCTGTGATGGTAGCTATGGTTATGTGCGGGGGAGTGGTGTCGGCTAATACCGTGTATGGGACTGGGGCCGCAGCCACAGGTAGTAATTCTACTGCTATTGGTGATAATGCAAGTGCAACAGGTAGTGGTGGTGTTGCGATGGGGAACAGTAGTCAGACGGATCAAGGTGTGTCAATAGGGAATAGCACTCGGGCATATCTTGCTTCAGTTGCTATAGGACCAAATGCAACATCTAGCCAATATGGGGTTAGTATTGGTGAATTAGCGGATACCAATACGCCTGGAACAAGTGGTTCTAATGCTATTAGAGGTGTTGCGATAGGTTATAAAGCAAAATCTCAAGCAGATGGTTCTATTAGTATTGGTGCTGAGGCAGTAGCAGATGGAGGTGCTAGTATAGCTATTGGTCAAAACGCCCACACGGCTGATTATGAATCAATAGCTATTGGGCATGCTGTTACTACTACAAACCATTATGCTTTAGCTATTGGTCATGGCGTAAATAACTATGCTGAACATAGTGTAGCCTTGGGGGATGTTGTAGAATCAAGAGGTTCTTACGGAACTGTAATAGGTGTATCATCAAGAGTTGGTACTGCCCCAAAAAGTACTGCAGTTGGTTATAAAAATTCGGTAATTGTTGGTTCAGAAAGTTCTACATTTGGGTCTAATAATCAATTGGTAGGTACTTATTCTACAATTATAGGTGCAAACAATAATAGTAATAGTTCGCTACAACGGGCGGACCAAAGCAGTATTTTAGGTTATAATAACAATTTTTAATCATACTGTCGAGGATTCTTATATCATAGGCAATAATAATATCGTAAATGCTAGGCGTGTAATGATATTAGGTAATAATATTTCTGTTGATAATGATATGGAAAATGCTGTTATATTAGGTGATCATAGCGACGCTACGCCTTATACTCAAGCATCAGATGTAACTGTAGGTGGTGTCACGTTAGAGGCAAATCGTTTTGCAGCAAATGTGGCGCTTCCAAAAGGCTCTATCCTGTCGATTGGTTCTAATGCCAATGGTCGACGCCAAATCAAAAACGTTGCCGCCGGTGTGATTTCTGCAACTTCTACAGATGCCATCAACGGTAGCCAATTATACGAAGCTGTTAGAGCTGTAACCGCTGGTGCTAGCCCTGATGTGTATATGCACGTTAATGATGGGACATCTACACAAGGTGCTGGTAATGCAACAACTAACCTTGGTAAGGTCAATGAAAAAGGCGGGGCAGAAAACACCTACTCAATCGCTATTGGTGTCAATGCTAAAGCTAAAAGAGCGGCTGCTGCTTATAATGAAGGCATTGCGATTGGTCATAATGCAATGGTGACTGATGATCGTACTATTGCTTTAGGTACAGACACGGAGGCTACTGGGACTAATACCATTTCAATTGGATATAACGTAAAAGGAAATAGTAGTAATTCCGTTCTTATGGGGAACTCTATGACTGTTGATAAGTTCAGTGGAGAAAGTGTACTTATAGGCAAAGATAACAATGCCATTGGTGGATCTGCGAAGAGCGTTATATTGGGGCTTTCCAATTCAATAAATGCGTCTGTACCTGGGACTACTAGTAGTGCACATAGTATTGCAATAGGTGATAACAATCATATTACTGATAGCATGTGGTCAATAGCTGTGGGTCTTATGATTGGTATATCACAAAATTCAAATAATGCAATAGCTATGGGACCTCAGGTAGAAATTAGTAATAGTCAGGCTGCAATTGCACTTGGGCCCCACGCTAAAGTGAAAAATGCTACTAATGGTATTGCTATTGGTGGAGGAAGTGAAGTATCAGGACTGAGAGGTATCGCTATTGGGGCTTTAACTAAAGCGTCAGGTGAAAAATCCATCTCTATCGGTACAGAAAATGAAGTGAAAGGCAATAAATCCAGTGCCATCGGTGATCCATCATTTATCGATACCACAGCAACTGGTACGCATGTACATGGTAACGATAATGGTACGGCAACAAATCCTATTAAAGCCTCTGAATCTACGTTCATGGGTAATACAAACCTTGCTGGTACGACTGGTACAACAGGTATCCATGTAGTCGGTAATGGTAACACTGTAGATTCCTCTAATGTTATGGTTATGGGTAACAATGTAACAGTAGGTACAGGCCTTAATGGTGCCGTAGTTCTTGGTAATGCAAGTTCTGCTGATCAATATGCGGCTGCTACCGATTCTACCATTAATGGGGTTACCTTCGAAGCTGCTGGCTATGCTGGTAACACAGGCCTTAATAAAGGCTCTATTGTGTCTGTTGGTGCCACTGGTACAGAACGTCAAATTAAGAACGTCGCAGCGGGTGCCGTTACAGCTACCTCTACAGATGCAGTTAATGGTTCTCAATTGTACAAAACAGCAGAAACCATTCTAAAAATGCCAATTAACATGGCTGGTGACTCAGGTGATACCGTTGGCTTAAAACTTGGTAAAACGGTAAATATTAAAGGTTCTGTTGCTTCTGGCGCCGATGTAACCGATGGTAACATCGCTGTTGTGGGGGATAAGGCAACTAGCACATTGAGCCTCAAAATGGCTAAAAACCTTACAGGCCTAACAAGTGGTACTTTCACAGACGCTACTGGTAACCAAACAGTTATCAATGGTGCTGGCGTGACAGTCACACCGACTGGTACAGGTGCCACACCAATCTCTATTACCACTAGCGGCATCAACGCTGGTAATCAAGAAATCAAAGGCGTTAAGAAGGGCACAACCGACGATGCAGCCGTTAACAAGAAACAAATGGACGATGCCTTGGCTGGTATTTCCTCTACATTGACCATCAATGATGGCGCAACCGATGGTTCTGTAAACCTTAAAACTGGTAAACTCAAGGTCGTTGGTGACAGCGGTGCCAATGCACTTGTTACAACTACTGTATCTGGCGATACTATCACCGTTGGTACAAGTACTAAATTACAAAACGCTGTAACCGCTGCAGAAAAATCTGCTGATAAAGACTTGTCCAATCTGTCTGGTACTGGTTCTGATAAAGTTAAAACACTTGCCCAAGATGCTGTGAAAGTGGCTGGCACAGGCCTTGCTACTGTTAGCGATGCTACAGCTGCTGGTGTGAAAACATATACAGTCAATGTAGACGAAGGTAAGCTTGTTATTGATGATACAACAGGTAAAATTGGTGCTGCTGGTGCTTCACAAGGTACTACACAAGGTAAAAATGGTGTAGCCACTACGCAAGACGTAGCATCTGTAGTAAATTCTGCCATCGATAAGACAAAACAAGCGTTAGATGATGCAAAACATAATTTTGCTGGTGATGATGCGACCGTAATTAGCCGTAAACATGGCGAACAACTTAACATCAAGGGCGGTGCATCCACTACGGCAACCGATCTTACATCTGGTAACATCGCAGTCGTAGGTGACACAACATCTGGTACATTAAACATCAAGATGGCAAAAGCCTTAACCGGTTTAACATCTGCTACCTATACAGATGGTGCTGGTAATACACAAACTGTAACAGGTGGTTCCTCTACTATTTCTGATGCAGCTGGTAATTCTACCGTTGTATCTAAAGGTGGTGTAACTACAACCGATGGTACGAATACAACAACTGTTGCTCCATCTGGTGTCACTGCTACAGATGGTACTAATACAGTTAAATTGACTGGTTCTGGCATTGATGCTGGCAATACACAAATTAAGAACGTTGGTAAAGCAACAACTGATGATGCTGCTGTTAACAAGAAACAAATGGATGATGCATTGAAAGGTGCAACAGATAATACTGTTTCGTTAGGTAGTGAATCTGGAACTACAACAGCTAAGAAATTAAGTACAACTGGTGGCATTAAGTTCAACATTAAAGGTGAAACTGGTGCGAATGCACTCATTACAACATCTGCTAGTGGCGATGATGTAACCATCGCGCCAACAGCTAAATTGACAGCTGCCGTAACAGCTGCAGAAAAATCTGCTGATAAAGACTTGTCCAACATTACACCTGCTGGTGAAACAGTGATCAAGAACCTTGCTAAAACTGCTGCTTCTTGGAATGTAGAAACCAATGGTGCTGGTACAACGGCTGTAGCTGGTGGTGAAACAGTCAACTTCATCAATGGCGATAACATCGCTATTACGAATACAGGTCGATCCATTACAATTGGTACAGCTAAAAATGTATCCTTTGATAAAGTCACTGTTGGTGGTATTGTTCTAGATAAGAATACGGGTATTAATGCAGGTAATAAGGAAATTAAAGGCATTGCCGATGGTACTACTGCCGATGCTGCTGTTAATAAGGGCCAAATGGATGCGGCTATCACTGCTGCCGCTGGTGGTTCCTTATCTACTGAAAAGGTAGTAGCTAAAACATTGACTGGTGACAATAACCTTGCTACTGTAACAGGTCAAACTGGTACAGCTAAAGGTGAAACATATGAAGTTTCTGTTTCTGAAAATGCTGTTAAAGCCGTAGCTGCTACTGCTGCACAAGATGCTGTAAAGGTAGCTGGTACAGGCCTTGCTACTGTAAGCGATGCTACAGCAGCTGGTGTTAAAACATACACCGTGAATGTAGACGAAGGTAAACTTGTTATCGATGACACTACTGGTAAAGTAGGTGCGAATGGTGCTACACAAGGTACTACACAAGGTAAAAATGGCGTAGCCACTACGCAAGACGTAGCATCTGTAGTAAATTCTGCCATCGATAAGACAAAACAAGCGTTAGATGATGCTAAACATAATTTCGCTGGTGATGATGCGACCGTAATTAGCCGTAAACATGGTGAACAACTTAACATCAAGGGCGGTGCGTCCACTACGGCAACCGATCTTACATCTGGTAACATCGCAGTCGTAGGTGACACAACATCTGGTACATTAAACATCAAGATGGCAAAAGCATTAACAGGGTTAACATCTGCAACATACACAGATGGATCTGGTAATACACAAACCGTAACTGGTGGTTCCTCCACAATTACAGATGGTGCTGGTAACACAACTACCATTACTAAAGGTGGCATGACAACCACTGATGGAACAAATACAACTACTGTTGCTCCATCTGGTGTAACTGCTACAGATGGTACTAACACAGTTAAATTGACTGGTTCCGGTATCGATGCTGGCAATACTCAAATCAAGAACGTTGGTAAAGCAACCACTGATGATGCTGCTGTTAACAAGAAACAAATGGATGACGCTGTGAAGGCAGCTACTGATTCCATCAGCACATTAGGAGATAACAAAGTATCCTTAGGTAGTGATTCCGGTACAACAACAGCTAAGAAATTAAGCACAACTGGTGGTATTAAATTCAACATTAAAGGTGATACTGGTGCGAATGCATTGATTTCAACATCTGCCACAGGCGATGATGTAACCATTGCTCCAACTGCTAAATTGACAGCTGCTGTAACGGCTGCAGAAAAATCTGCTGATAAAGACTTGTCCAACATTTCTACTGCTGGTGAAACAGTGATCAAAAACTTGGCAGCTACATCTGCACAAGATGCTGTTAAGGTCACTGGCACAGGTTTAGCTACGGTATCTGATTCCACTACTGGTGGTGTAAAAACATACAATGTAGATGTGAAGACTGGTAACCTTGTAGTCACTGCGGCTGGTCAAGCTGGTGCAACTGGCACAACAGGTGCAGGCGGTGCTGCTGGTGCTGATGGTGTAGCCACTACACAAAATGTAGCAACTGCTATTAATGATGCCATCACTAAATCCAAAACTGATACAGCACAAGCTATTGCTGATGCAGAACACAAATTCGATGGCGATACAGGTGCAACATCTGTTCGTAAACACGGTGAAGTATTATCCATCAAAGGTGGCGTAACGGCTCCTGCTGATTTGACAACAGGCAATATCGGCGTTGTATCTGACGGTGCAGGCACATTGAACATTCGCCTTGCAAAAGTATTGAGTGGTTTAACATCTGCTACGTATACAGATGGTGCTGGCAATACGCAAACTGTAACTGGTGGTTCCTCTACAATTACGGATGGTGCAGGTAACACAACGACTATCACTAAAGGTGGCATGACAACCACTGATGGAACAAATACAACTACTGTTGCTCCATCTGGTGTGACTGCTACAGATGGTACTAATACTGTTAAATTGACTGGTTCCGGTATCGATGCTGGCAATACTCAAATCAAGAACGTTGGCAAAGCAACTACTGATGATGCTGCTGTGAACAAGAAACAAATGGATGATGCTGTTAAGGCAGCTACTGATTCCATCAGTACATTAGGGGATAACAAAGTATCCTTAGGTAGTGATTCTGGTACAACAACAGCTAAGAAATTAAGCACAACTGGTGGTATTAAATTCAACATTAAAGGTGATACTGGTGCGAATGCACTCATTACAACATCTGCCACAGGTGATGATGTAACCATTGCTCCAACAGCTAAGTTGACAGCTGCTGTAACGGCTGCAGAAAAATCTGCTGATAAAGACTTATCCAACTTATCTGCTGCTGGCGATACCTACATCAAGAACCTTGCTAAAACAGCTGCTTCTTGGAATGTAGAAACCAATGGTGCTGGTACAACTGCTGTAGCTGGTGGCGAAACAGTCAACTTCATCAATGGCGATAACATTGCTATTACAAATACAGGTCGATCCATTACCATTGGTACCGCTAGAAACGTGTCCTTCGATAAAGTCACTGTTGGTGGTATTGTTCTTGATAAGAATACTGGTATTAATGCAGGTGGTAAGGAAATTAAAGGCGTTGCTAATGCTACATCCGCCGATGCTGCAGTTAACAAAGGCCAATTAGATGCCGCTGTATTATCTGCTGCGGGTGGTGCTCTATCCATTGAAAAGGTAGAGGCTGGTTCTGTAGCTAATGGTAAATTAGCCGCTGGCGATAACAACTTGGCTAGTGTATCTGGTCTTACTGGTACTGCTAAAAATGAAACATATACAGTAACTGTTTCTGAAAATGCTGTTAAAGCCGTAGCACAAACTGCAGCACAAGATGCTGTAAAAGTGGCTGGTACAGGCCTTGCTACTGTTAGTGATGCTACAGCTGCTGGCGTTAAAACATATACAGTGAATGTAGATGAAGGCAAACTTGTTATCGACGATACTACTGGTAAAATTGGTGCGAATGGTGCTACACAAGGTACTACACAAGGTAAAAACGGTGTAGCCACTACGCAAGATGTAGCATCTGTAGTAAATAGTGCTATCGATAAGACAAAACAAGCCTTGACCGATGCAAAACATGATTTTGCTGGTGATGATGCAACAGTAATTAGCCGTAAACATGGTGAACAACTTAACATCAAGGGCGGTGCGTCCACTACGGCAACCGATCTTACATCTGGTAACATCGCAGTCGTAGGTGACACAACATCTGGTACATTAAACATCAAGATGGCAAAAGCATTAACAGGGTTAACATCTGCAACATACACAGATGGATCTGGTAATACACAAACCGTAACTGGTGGTTCCTCCACAATTACAGATGGTGCTGGTAACACAACTACCATTACTAAAGGTGGCATGACAACCACTGATGGAACAAATACAACTACTGTTGCTCCATCTGGTGTAACTGCTACAGATGGTACTAACACAGTTAAGTTGAATGGTTCCGGTATCGATGCTGGCAATACACAAATTAAGAACGTTGGCAAAGCAACCACTGATGATGCTGCTGTTAATAAGAAACAAATGGATGATGCTGTGAAGGCAGCTACTGATTCCATCAGCACATTAGGAGATAACAAAGTATCCTTAGGTAGTGAATCTGGTACAACCACTGCTAAGAAATTAAGTACAACTGGTGGTATTAAGTTCAACATTAAAGGTGAAACAGGTGCGAATGCACTCATTACAACATCTGCCACAGGTGATGATGTAACCATTGCTCCAACAGCTAAGTTGACAGCTGCCGTAACGGCTGCCGAAAAATCTGCTGATAAAGACTTGTCCAACATTTCTCCTGCTGGTGAAACAGTGATCAAAAACTTGGCAGCTACATCTGCACAAGATGCTGTTAAGGTCACTGGCACAGGTTTAGCTACGGTATCTGATTCCACTACTGGTGGTGTAAAAACATACAATGTAGATGTGAAGACTGGTAATCTTGTAGTTAATGCGGCTGGTCAAGCTGGTGCAACTGGTACAACAGGTGCAGGCGGTGCTGCTGGTGCTGATGGCGTAGCGACTACACAAAATGTAGCATCTGCTATTAACGATGCCATCACTAAATCCAAAACTGATACAGCACAAGCTATTGCTGATGCAGAACACAAATTTGATGGCGATACAGGTACCACCTCTGTACGTAAACACGGTGAAGTATTATCCATCAAAGGTGGCGTAACTGCTACTACTGATTTGACAACTGGTAATATCGGTGTTGTATCCGATGGTGCAGGTACATTGAACATCCGTCTTGCGAAAGTATTGAGTGGTTTAACATCTGCATCCTTCACTAATGCTGGTGGTGATTCCACTGTTATTAATGGTAATGGCGTAACCATTACACCTAGTGCAACTGGTGCATCTCCAATTTCCATGACAACAGCTGGTATCAATGCTGGTAATAAGGAAATTAAAGGCGTTGCTAATGCTACATCCGCTGATGCTGCTGTTAATAAGGGCCAAATGGATGCTGCCATCACCGCAGCTGCTGGTGGTTCCTTATCTACTGAAAAAGTAGTAGCTAAAACATTGACTGGTGACAATAACCTTGTTACTGTAACAGGTCAAACTGGTACAGCTAAAGGTGAAACATACGAAGTCGCTGTTTCTGAAAATGCTGTTAAATCGGTAGCACAAACTGCAGCACAAGATGCGGTTAAGGTGACAGGCACAGGTCTTGCTAATGTAACTGATTCCACTACTGGTGGTGTAAAAAACATACAATGTAGATGTGAAGACTGGTAATCTTGTAGTCAATGCGGCTGGTCAAGCTGGTGCAGCTGGCGCAACAGGTGCAGGCGGTGCCGCTGGTGCTGATGGCGTAGCCACTACACAAAATGTAGCATCCGCTATTAACGATGCCATTACTAAATCCAAAACTGATACAGCACAAGCTATTGCTGATGCAGAACATAAATTTGATGGCGATACAGGTGCAACCTCTGTACGTAAACACGGTGAAGTCTTATCCGTTAAAGGTGGCGTAACTGCTACTACTGATTTGACAACTGGTAATATCGGTGTTGTATCCGATGGTGCTGGTACATTGAACATTCGCCTTGCAAAAGTATTGAGCGGTTTAACATCTGCTACTTACACAGATGGTGCTGGTAATACACAAACTGTAACTAGTACTTCCTCTACAATTACGGATGGTGCTGGTAACACAACGACTATCACTAAAGGTGGCATGACAACAACTGATGGTACGAACACAACAACAGTAGCACCGGCTGGTGTCACTGCTACAGATGGTACTAACACAGTTAAGTTAAATGGTTCCGGTATCGATGCTGGTAATACTCAAATCAAGAACGTTGGTAAAGCAACGACTGATGATGCTGCGGTTAACAAGAAACAAATGGATGATGCTGTGAAGGCAGCTACTGATTCCATCAGCACATTAGGGGATAACAAAGTATCCTTAGGTAGTGATTCCGGTACAACAACAGCTAAGAAATTAAGCACAACTGGTGGTATCAAGTTCAACATCAAAGGTGATACTGGTGCGAATGCACTCATTACAACATCTGCTACAGGTGATGATGTAACGATTGCTCCAACTGCTAAGTTGACAGCTGCTGTAACGGCTGCAGAAAACTCTGCTAATAAAGACTTGTCCAACTTGTCTACTGCTGGCGATACCTACATCAAGAACCTTGCTAAAACAGCTGCTTCTTGGAATGTAGAAACCAATGGTGCAGGTACAACTGCTGTAGCTGGTGGCGACACTGTTAACTTCATTAATGGCGATAACATTGCTATTACGAATACAGGTCGATCCATTACCATTGGTACAGCTAGAAATGTATCCTTCGATAAAGTCACTGTTGGTGGCGTAGTTATCGATAAGAATAATGGTATCGATGCAGGTGGCAAAGAAATTACAAATGTAGGCCCTGCTACATCTGGTAACTCTGCTGTTAATAAAACACAAATGGATACAGCTATTGCTAATGCACAAACAGCGGCAACCTCTACTGAAAAAGTAGTAGCTAAGACCTTGACTGGTGATACTAACCTTGTTACTGTAACAGGTCAAACTGGTACAGCTAAGGGTGAAACATACGAAGTGGCTGTTTCTGAAAATGCTGTTAAAGCGGTAGCACAAACAGCAGCACAAGATGCTGTTAAGGTGACAGGCACAGGTCTTGCTAATGTAACTGATTCCACTACTGGTGGTGTAAAAACATACAATGTAGATGTGAAGACTGGTAATCTTGTAGTTAATGCGGCTGGTCAAGCTGGTGCAGCTGGTACAACAGGTGCAGGCGGTGCCGCTGGTGCTGATGGCGTAGCCACTACACAAAATGTAGCATCTGCTATTAACGATGCCATCACTAAATCCAAAACTGATACAGCACAAGCTATTGCTGATGCAGAACACAAATTTGATGGCGATACAGGTACAACCTCTGTACGTAAACACGGCGAAGTATTATCCATCAAAGGTGGCGTAACTGCTACTACTGATTTGACAACCGGTAATATCGGTGTCGTATCCGATGGTGCAGGTACATTGAATATCCGTCTTGCTAAAACATTGACTGGTTTAACATCTGCTGCTTTCACTGATGGTACACACACAGTGACTATCGCAGGATCTGGCATTGATGCTGGTAATACAGAAATCAAACATGTTGGTAAAGCCACTACAGATGATGCTGCTGTAAATAAGAAACAAATGGATGATGCTGTGAAAGCCGCTACTGATTCTGTAACTACATTAGGTGATAACAAAGTATCCTTAGGTAGTGATTCCGGTACAACAACAGCTAAGAAATTAAGCACAACTGGTGGTATTAAATTCAACATCAAAGGCGATACTGGTGCGAACGCACTTATTACAACATCTGCAACAGGTGATGATGTAACCATCGCTCCAACTGCTAAGTTGAGTGCTGCTGTAACCGCTGCTGAAAACTCCGCTAATAAAGACTTGTCCAACTTGTCTACTGCTGGTAATACATATATCCAAAATCTTGCAAAATCTGCAGCTTCTTGGAATGTAGAAACCAATGGCGCTGGTACAACTGCTGTAGCTGGTGGCGACACTGTTAACTTCATCAATGGCGATAACATCGCTATTACAAATACAGGTCGTTCCATTACAATTGGTACCGCTAAAAACGTATCCTTCGATAAAGTCACTGTTGGTGGTGTTGTTATCGATAAGAATAATGGTATCGATGCAGGTGGTAAGGAAATTACAAATGTAGGTCCTGCTACATCTGGTAACTCTGCTGTTAACAAGACACAAATGGATACAGCGATTACTAATGCTGTTAACAAGCAACAACTGATGCTAAACACGATTTCGGTGGCGATGATACAACTGTTGTTACACGTAAACATGGTGAAAAACTTAACATCAAGGGCGGTGCTTCTACAACAGCAGCTGATCTTACATCTGGTAATATCGCAGTTCTTGGTGATGCTACAACAGGCACATTGAATATTCGCATGGCCAAAGCATTAACTGGCTTAAGCAGTGCTACTTTCACAACACCTAGTGGCACAACTGTTATCAATGGTGGCGGTATGACAATTACGCCAAGTACAACTGGTGCGGCACCTATTTCCATTACAACTGGTGGTATCAACGCTGGTAATACAGAAATTAAAAATGTGGCTGCTGGTACAACGCCTAATTCCGCTGTTAATAAACAACAAATGGATAGTGCGATTTCTAATGCTACGGCTAATGTAGGTTTCAGTACAGCTGGTAATACAGGTACTGGTAGTGTAACCAATGGTCAAACATTGACTATTACTGGTACAAATGGTATTGAAACAAATGCAAGTGGTCAAAGTATCACAGTAGGTCTTGATGCTGCAACACGTGCCCAAATCAATAATGCTACAACAACTGCTAATAATGCAGCTAAGAAAGATTTGAGCAATATTGATAATGCTGGTAAACAAGTGATCAAGGATACAGCTGCTTGGAATTTGAAAGTTAATGGCGCTGCTGCTGAAACTGTAAAAGGTGGCGATACCGTTACTTTCAACGATGGCGATAATATCAAGGTTACGAATACTGGTAAAGATATTACGATTGCTACTAAGAAAGATGTTTCCTTCGATAAAGTCACTGTTGGTAACGTAGTAATTGATAAAAATACTAACCGTATCAGTGGTTTGGCTAATGCAGCTAATAATGATGAAGCTGTTAACTTGGGTCAAATGAATGCCGCTATTAGTACTGCAACTGCAGGCACAGGTAATATTAAATACAAGGCTAATGGTGGTACTCAAAATTCTGTAGCGTTGACTACTGGTTTTGATTTCAAAGGTGATAGCAACATTCAAATCACAGCTGATCCTGCCAACTCTGGTGTTATTAATTACAAATTGAATCCTGCATTGACAGGTATTACCTCTATTAGTGGTGGTACTGGTGCTCCTACTATTACGCTTAATGCTGGTAGTGGTTCTACACCTGGTAATGTATCCATCAATAGTAATCTAGATATGGGTGGTAAACAAATCAATAATATTGGTGCTGCTACTCATGCTGGTGATGCAGTTAATAAAGCACAAATGGACCAAGCATTGCAAAATATTGCTGGTGCATCCAGTAATGCTGCTAAGTCTTATGCGTATAAGGCTGGTGCAGGTGCTGCCGCATTGGCTGCATTGAAACCAATTCAATACGATCCATTGGAACCAACACAAATTATGGCTGGTATTGGTAATTACAAATCTCAAACAGCCGTAGCTCTTGGTGTGGCTCATTACACTAATGAAAACACTATGTTTAACTTAGGTGTTTCCTTAGATAGCCACGATGGTATCGTAAATGCTGGTGTAACCCACAAATTTGGATATGGCCCTGAAAAGAAAGCTATTCCAGATAAATATAAAGGTGGCCCTATCAGTTCTATCTACGTAATGCAAGATGAAGTAACTGCATTGCAAGCAATTGTTCAAAAACAAGCTGCTGAAAATGAAGCCCTTCGTCAACAAAACGAAGATATGCAACGCAAGGTAGATATGATTCTATCTAAGATTCATTAATTCTAATAATTTTAAAAAGTTCCTCTTGTATACAGAAGATTAGTTAGAATTAAGGAATATAGGACTGTTCAGTGGTCGGTCATTGTACTATCAAGGTGGCTGACCACTCCCTAGTGGGACAAGCAAACGGACTCTATCTTATTTTTTTCTCATACACACTCTCTCATGGATAGAGTTCGTTTGTTATTGATAGTATATAGTTATAACAGTACATACGGAGTCGCATTGTTACTGTTATCTGAGACGTAAGGGATAAGAGGAGTAACATATGAAATCTGTATTGAAGAAAAGTCGTTTGTTTTTAATGTTAGCATCTTTGTTTGGGGCGGTGATTCCAGTGGCTCATGCAGCCGATTTAGTTCCTGTACAACCAACAGTAGCTGTCGTTGATGAACAACATCAAGCGATTAGCTGGGCAAATTTAATGCTCAATGGTTTTTTACAACATCATACAGGCGCTTCTATTAATGAAATTTCTTTTGATGCTACCGATACGGTCGTAACCTTGACTGTTGGTGGTTTTGATAAAGACGGTGTATATAAGGCCGTATTTACAAATACAGCCAATGAAGTTAAAGATGAAAAGGTTGGTAAACTTACCAAAACTTTAGAAAAAAACAGCCTTTGATCCATCTACTATTTTGCCTCCTGCTGTAGCTGTAAACTTTGCTTATGCACAAGCTGAAGGTAAGGCAACAAGCCTTTTAAGCTGGGCTGTTAAAACCGATAAAGGCACGCCTAAATACACTGTTGTATTTGCAACACAAGATAAGAAAACCATTACTGTAGTATTCGATGCAGTGAGCGGCAAATTGTTAAGTGTAACTAAATAGCTTAAACGCAAATAATAATATTTGTATTAATGTATATATATAGTGTTTAGGTACAACGTTACAAAATAGAATATTATGCACGAAACCTCGCTTTTCTTGATGAGAAAGGCGAGGTTTTTTTGTGATATTAAATTTGATTGGTATTTCTTGATTTTTTTATTTTGTGTATTAATAGTAGAACCCTATATTTTAATTAAATATAAAATAATGCATAAAACTCATTGAAAAAAAGTTTGTAAATTAATATATAATTTAACTATAGAGAAAGGAGAGG
>BNJU01003242.1_pt1 | contig 18335 bp, 16 predicted proteins | sample 8539281 | NCBI WGS metagenome assembly BNJU01 (sample SAMD00202456, study PRJDB9452) | human saliva metagenome | isolation source: human saliva | place: Japan
GGACAGGTGATACGTTTGTGACGTCCTGCTAGCAGGGTACGGAATCGGTGAGATTATTCGATCCACCCCGGAGGGGCATACGCAGACAGCGGCCGTCTGCAGCAGCAATCGCCTTGTACTCCCACCACGGCACTAAAACTGCTTGTGTGCCGTAGATTACCCGCTATTCTTGGTTGCATGACTGCTGCGCGCGACGATGAATTGATGGCACTGCCCGCTATGGAAGCGGATCCAACGCCCACGACACCGATCGACACCGCTCGTCTGGTGCCGCCCCGGCCTCGTCGACGTCCGTGCTCGATACGCTACTGGACGAGTATCGGGTGCGAGCAAAGAGCGAGCGCGTGAAAGCTGTGCTTTTTGAGGAGCGCGACCCCGACATGATGGCTATGGCGTGCGGGACGGGCAATACGTACGCGTGGTGGGCAGTGCTCTCGGAGACGAAGGTATCTTTGTTTGTCGACCACGATGGCCAGGCTCAACAACGGGACAACGCCACCAACGATGCGCTCCTGCGCATCTGCCAGGCCCTCGACTGCCAGATCGGCGACATCGTCGAAGTCATCCCCGTATAGAAGAAGCTTAAAGGAACCTGCCCATGTCTCAGATTGATGTCAAGAAGCAAGTTGACCACGTTTTCAGCATCGCGAATTCCCTGCGTGGCACTTATCAGGCGGATAAATACAAGGACGTCATCATTCCGATGACAATCATCAGAAGGCTTGAGTGTGCTCTGGAGCAGACCAAGGATGCGGTATGCGTGGTCTTCGAGCAAGACAACACAACACCTGATGCGATTTGAAGCAGGTCAGTGGCTACCCGTTCTACAACACAAGCCGCTACACGCTCGAGAAATTACTCGCAGAGCCTGCACAGCTTCACCGTAACCTTAAGACTTATATTGAGGCATTCTCGCCCAATATTCGCATGATTCTTAATAAGGACGAAGGTCTTGACTTCTTCAGTCAGATCGACAAGATGCACAAAGGGTCGCGCCTGACCGGTGTCGTCAGGAAATTCTCTGAGCTCGACCTTGCCCCCGAACATATCAATAACGTGGCCATGGGCTATATGTTTGAGGAGCTCATCCGACGGTTTTCCGAAAATGCGGAGGCCGGTGACCATTACACGCCACGCGAAGTCGTGCGTCTGCTCGTTCGCCTCGGGCTGGCGGAGGGCGGCGAGGACTTGTTCGAACCGGGGAAGAACATCAATGTCGCTGACGTGGCGTGCGGGACCGGTGGCATGCTTTCTGTGGCTAAGGAAGAACTCGCCGACATAGCGCCTCAAGCCGAGGTATACCTGTACGGGCAAGAGGTCAACCCGGAGTCTCACGCCATCTGCCTGGCTGACATGCTGATCAAAAACCAGCGAGCAAACGCCATTCGACTCGCTGACACCATGAAGGAGGATTGTTTTCCCGGCGAGTATATGCGGTTGCAGTTCGTAAACCCACCCTTCGGGCAACCATGGGGTGGAAAAGATGCCGCCACCGGTGTCGAGAAAGCTGTGAAGGCCGAGCATGCCAAGCCCACTTCGCTGAGCAGGTTCCCCGCTGGGCTCCCAGCCTCAGGCGATATGCAGCTGCTGTTCATGCAGCACATCGTGTACAAGATGGAAAAAGATGCGGGTAGGGCCTGTGTCATCTCCAACGGTAGCCCGCTGTTCTCCGGTGGTACCGCATCAGGTGAATCGCAAGTACGCAGATGGCTGCTCGAAAATGACCTAATTGAGGCCATCATCGGCCTACCCGGCTCCCTGTTCTACAACACCGACATCTCGATCTACGTGTGGGTACTGTCAAACAACAAGCGGCCTGACCGGCGCGCCAAAGTACAACTCATCGACGCCACCGAAATGTGGACCCCGATGCGCCGCTCGCTAGGTAAGAAACGCCGATACATCTCCGACGAACAGATTAAAGACATCGTCTCGATCTACATGAACTTCGCAGAAACTGAGAACTGCAAGATTGTGGAGGCAGACGAATTCATCTACCACGAGTATGCCGTCTACCAGCCGCTGCAACGCAACTACCGCATCACTGAGGAACGTATCGCAGGGCTTGCTGAGGGCAAGTTTTCTGACACTATGCACAACCCAGCCAAGCTCGAAGAGCTGCGCTTGATCGACCCAGCTGATCGCGATTCCAAGCAAAACAAGACCCTTGCCGCACTGGAGATGGCCGAACCAGTCTTCGAACAAATGTTGACGATGCTTCGAGAGAACGTCACTGATCAAGTTTGGCTCAACTCAAAGGAGTTCATCAAACACCTGCGAGTGGTCCTGGCGGACCTGCCAGATCACCGGATCAAGCAGACCGCTGCCCAAACCAAAGCGCTGCTAGATAAGGTCGCTGACCGTCTCTCCGAAATCGACAAGACCGCGCCTCTCCAGTACGACCGCAAAGGCAACGTCGTCCTCGATCCAGCCACCAAAGACACAGAAATCGTCGCCCTAACCGAGAACATCGAAGACTACATGGAACGAGAAGTCCTCCCCTATGTGCCAGACGCGGTATGGGTAGATGAAGAAAAAAACAAAGCGATTAAAACAGGAGCAGAAATCCCGTTCACTCGGTACTTCTACCAGTACGAGCAGCCTGAATCATCTGGGGTGCTAATGAATCGTTTCTTCCAGCTCGAGGACGAGCTATCCGAAATCCTGGGAGCGCTGCGATGACGTCTGGCATGAAAGAAACCAGCTCTCCTTGGATGCCGGAAGTGCCAGAGTCGTGGACCGTTCTGCCAGCACGGTACTGTGTGACGTCACGTCAGAATGGAAGCTGGGGTGAGTCTCCGCTCAATGAAGGTGAGGGAGAGTTTTGTCTTCGAGCTGCCGATTTCGATTATGAGCATCTTGGACTCAAGCCGCGGGAAAGCTTTACCCGAAGAGTTTACTCAGAAGCAGAGTTTGAACGCGTCAAGGTCCGACGCGGCGATCTCATAGTCGAAAAATCAGGTGGAGGTGAAAAGACTCCAGTCGGGCGAGCAGTTTTAATTAAAAACACAATAGATGTGGCCTTTTCTAATTTTCTTGAGCGGCTAACTGTTGACAGTCTCAAATGCATTCCTGAATTCTTTGCCTATTGGTGGACAGCCGGATATCAATCTGCATCCTTTGTCCCTTTCTTTAATCAGACTACGGGCATTCAGAATTTGAATACTACGAAGCTGTTGGCGTCGAACGTGATCGCACTCCCCGAAAGCGAAGAGCAATATGCGATAGTTGAGTTGCTTGACGAAGAGTGTGCGAAGATCGACCGGGCGATTGATCTCCTACAGCAAGAGTTGGACGCGCTCGAGCAGCTCAAGAAGTCGATCATTTATGAGGCTGTGACAAAGGGGCTGGATCCCGCAGTGCCCATGAAGCCAAGCGGGGTCGAGTGGATCGGCGACATCCCAGAACACTGGGAAACGAATCGCCTGAGATACGTATTTGATCTAGTGGGTGGTGCCACCCCAAGCAAGGATGTCATCGGGTATTGGCAGGGAACGATTCCCTGGGTCTCTTCACAAGAGGTCAAAGACGATGTGATTAGCGAGACCACGTACCGAATCTCTGAATCAGCAGTCGCAAGCTGTTCAGCGAAGGTGCTCCCTAAAGGGACTCCAATTGTTGTGGTTAGATCGGGGATCCTGCAACATACCCTGCCGATTTCGCTCCTTGGTGATGCTATGGCAATAAACCAAGATGTTAAGGGGCTGCTTGCTACGTCATCTTTGGCCCCGGAGTACCTCTTTTACTTTATTCGAGGAAACAACACGAACTTGCTCAAGGTGTTAATTAAAGACAAGTCTACAGTCGACAACATCAGTACTGAGAGGCTAAAGAGCCTTGGCATTGTCATTCCTCCTGTTGATGAACAGAGTGAGATTATTCGATACTTGCGCGCGAAATGCTCTTCTCTTGATCGCGCAGCGAAATTGAAACATAACCAAATGGAGATTCTCGCGAATCAAAGAAAATCCTTGATTTTTGAGTATGTGACCGGTAAACAGCGTGTGAGTGAGGTGGCATGATGGCTGTTGGCAATCCCATTGATGAGAAAGCGTTCCAGAGGCTCATTATCGATGAGCTGGTCGGATCAGCGGGGTATATTGAGCGTCCGTCTCGCCTCTTTGATCCGGTGTGGGCGATTGATGAAGAGCTCTTGTTTGCGTTCCTGGAGCGCACGCAGGCCGATAAGCTTGATCTGTTACGTTCCGCATATAGCGGTGGGGCTGATGCCACTATCCGTAACAAGATCATGCACAAGATTGGATCTGATGGGCTGATCCGCGCTATTTGGCATGGTGTCGATTTCGACGGCGGTATACAGCTTGACCTCGTGTACCCGCGTCCGTCGGCTGGGTTCGACGTGAAATCCAAGTCCTTGTTTGACGCTAATCGGCTATCAATCATGGAAGAGGTGTATCACAAGGACGGCGAGCGGATAGATCTGGTTATCTTCCTTAACGGTCTGGCATTGTTCACGATCGAGCTTAAGTGCAATACATCAGCCTCGGGCGACTATCGGAACGCTATCGCGCAGTACCAAACCGAGAGGGACTCTACGACTCGACTGCTGTCTCCGAAGATCGGGGCACTCGCGCACTTCGCGATGGATACAAACGAGGTTTACGTCTGCGCCGAGCTCAAAGGACGCGAATCGTTCTTCTTGCCGTTTAACCAGGGCCAGCCAGTTGGTGAGGACCCGAATAACGTGATCGGGGGCAACCCCCACAACCCGCAGGGTGTGAATACGTCCACATGTGGGAGCAGATCTGGACGAAAGAAACTATTTTCGATCTGATCTATGACTTCATCTATATCGAAACGAAGCGGGATAAGCGTGGTCGCAAGGTTGGTGAACGTCCCATCTTCCCGCGTTATCAGCAGCTCCGCGCGGTCCGAGCAGTCTCCGCCGACATGCTTCGTAGCCCTCTCCTTCTCAACTACCTGGTTCAGCACTCGGCAGGATCAGGCAAGACTAAGACAATCTCATGGCTAGCCCACAAGCTAGCGAGCCTCTACAAGCCGGGCACCGACGAGTTGATGTATGACAAAGTCATCATCGCCACCGACCGCAAAGTTGTTGACAAACAGCTCCAGGATGCAGTCACAGACATGGCGAAAGACTCTGGCATTATCCGGGTCATGGATAAGAACAAGACTTCCGCTGACTTGGCTAAAGCACTCGGTCTCGATCCAACGAGACGTAAGAGCAGCTACCGGATCATCGCCACCACGCTCCAAAAATTCCTGTACCTCTCTGCTGGAGAGCTTGCCGGTTCGGGTAAACGCTTCGTGGTGATTATCGACGAAGCACACGGATCGACGAGCGGCAAGAATATGGCATCTATTAATGCCGCACTGGCAAGCGGGGACGCGCCCGACTCGTCTCTTGACGAGTTCGCCCAGTTCATATCTCAAGGGATGCGTTCCTCGTCGCGCCAGCCCAACATTTCCATGGTTGGTTTCACCGCGACCCCAACCGGACGAACGTTGCAGCAGTTCGGCAAGCTTAATGAGCAAGGCAATTATGAAGCGTTCGACCTGTATTGCATGCGCCAAGCCATCGATGAGGGCTTCATCTTAGATGTAACTGCGAACTATACGACCTACGATGCGTTCTGCAAGATCGTCAAGGCAGTTGATGACGATCCCGAATTGGAAAGCAAGGTGGCCAAACGCAAACTCAGTCACCTGATCTCTACCTCCGAGGAGAACATCACCAAGAAACTCGAGGTCATGATCGAGCATTTCACCTCGGTCGTTGCTCCCACGCTCCGCGGCAAGGCAAAGGCGATGATCGTGACTGCCGGTCGTGAGCAGGCTGCGCGTTACTTCCTGGCCTATCAGAAAATGCGGGCCGCAGATATGCCCCGGCTTGGGAAACACCAGGCTCTCGTGGCGTTCACAGGAGAGGTCGACGTCGACGGCGCTACTTGGAGCGAGGCAGGCCTCAACGGTTTCAGTGACGATCTCACCGCGGAAGAATTCAATACAGATGCCTACCGGCTGCTGATCGTTGCTGACAAGTACCAGACCGGATTCGATCAGCCTAAACTCTGTGCAATGTATGTTGACAAGAAACTGCGTGGCGTTGCTGCGGTTCAGACTCTATCTCGTCTCAACCGCATTGAGTATGACAAGCGAACCTTTATCCTGGACTTCACGAATGACTTCGTCGACATCCAAGCTGCGTTCGCGCCTTACTATGAGACCACAATCCTCACTGACCCACTCACCATCAGTGACGTGCGGGAAACATACCGGCGGCTTACCGAGCTTCAAATCCTCGACATCGATGATGTAGAGGAATACAATGAGCTCCTCGCCAAGGGGCAGTTCACACACCGTGACAAGCGGCGTATGTGGGCCCTGATCGACGCAGCCGCACGCATAGTCGTGGCCATGGAAGAAGACGATGCCGATGAAGCTCGCCGGGTGATCCGCAACTTCATTAAGCAATACACGTTCTTGCTGCAGGTTATGCCCTTTGAGGACAAGGCCATGCATATGGACTACAACTTTTGCACCAGCCTCATCCGAGTCATTGATGCTGGCCGCGGAGGGGGGATTGACTTCGACCTCACAGACAAAGTCACCATCGAAGATTTCAGGGTTATAAAGAGTGACGAACATAAGGGTAAGCGGTTGATCGCTGAACCCGAAGTCGTAATCGCCAAGGGCACCGGCAGTGGCTTAACGGAAACCCAGCTCGAAAAGCTGTCGAAGATCATCCAGGATTGGAACGCTCGCTACGGCACCACCTTCGATACTGACATCGCAGCAGGGTCACTGGTTGCTCTCCAAGCAACACTCGCGAAGGACCCTAAGGTTCAGCAAAGCGCCAGAGTCAACAGTAAGAACAGCTTCCGCCATACCGTTGAGGAGCAAACCCAAGATGCGCTGATCGCCGGATACTCACAAAACACCGAGTGGCACAAGTTCCTGCTCAATGAAGAAGGTGCCCGCAATCAGCTCATCAAAGCCTTCTCTGATGACATCTTCGACGCCTTGAAGGAGAAGTTTCGGAGGGAATAGAGACTACCATTTAACGCGAAATCAGTAGTGCGCCGCCAATGGTTTTCCGGCTCTTCGCATTTTGGGGTGTGGGGGTGGTGTTGGCATGGGGTCGGGGCCTGCCCGATGATTGAGGTTGCAACACTTCAAACGCTGGGAGGCCCCGACATGCCTAATGCTACCTTTTCTGCTCCGGATATGACGATTTATTGTGGGTTGGAGGAGCTGGGCTTAGTGGCCGTGGGGATGCGCTGCCAGGGGGGTGGGTTCGTCCTGAAGTGCCGTGCCGCTAATCCTGCTCGGCTGTGTCCAGGGTGTGGGCGCCCGGGGTATTCGCTGGGGTCGCGTACCCGGCGCTTAGCGCACGAACCGCGGGGGCATCAGCCCACGACGCTGGCGGTGTATGTGGGACGTTACCACTGTCGTGCGTGTTCTCGCTCCTGGTGTGATGACATCAGCCAGGCGGCTCCCCCACGCGCCAAACTCTCCTTTGGGGCCTTGCGCTGGGGACTTGTGTGCTTGATCGCTGACAATATGTCCATGAACCGGATCGCCGCTCACCTGGCGGTAGCCTGGCATACCGCCAACGAGGCGATACTGGCCTATGGGGAAGAACTCCTGCTGGCGGATTCGACTCGTTTTGAAGGCGTGCGCGTCATTGGGGTTGATGAGCACGTGTGGCGTCATCGGGGTGGGGACAAGTACGCCACGGTGATCGTGGACTTGACCCCTGTACGCGACCATACGGGACCGGCCCGACTCCTGGACGTGGTGCAAGGCCGCTCCACACGCGTCTTGTCTTCCTGGCTGGCCGCGTGCCCCCAAGAGTGGAAGGACAACATCGAGATCGTGGCGATGGATGGGTTCAGTGGCTACAAAAGCGCAGCAGCCAGCCAGCTTCCAGGGGCGGTGGCAGTGATGGATCCCTTCCACGTTGTTCATATCGCTATCGACGCCCTCGAGCAGTGCCGCCAGCGCGTCCAGCAAGAAACCCTGGGGCATCGCGGCCGCAAGGGCGACCCCTTGTACGCGGCCCGCAAAACGCTCCTGACCGGCACCGACATCCTCACCGACACATCCCAAGCGCGCTTGGATGCCTTATTCGCCTGCCCCGACCACGCTGACGTGCACACCACCTGGAGAATCTACCAGGACCTCCTAGCGGCCTACCGTGATCGTGACCCCAGGCGCGGCAAAAACACCCTCCACCAGCTCATCACGACGATCACCCGCCCGGACTTGCCACACACATGCATCGAACTAGCCCGCATGGGCAGAACCTTCAAACGCAGAGCCGGGGACATCCTGGCCTACTTCGACCACCCCCACACCAGCAACGGCCCCACCGAAGCCATCAACGGACGCCTCGAACACCTCCGCGGCATCGCCCAAGGATTCATCAACCACCGAAACTACCGCCTACGCTGCCTCCTCCACTCCGGGGGATTCCAACACCTCCTACACCCTTAAATGCGAAGAGCCGGTTTTCCCTGCGTGAGTGGGGATGATCCTTATATCGGTGGTGTCAATGGGTGGTAGCAATGAGTTCGTTGAATGCTTCTGTGTGGGTGCGGTAGCCGAGGGTGGCTCTGGGGCAGTTGTTGAGCTCGTAGGCGATGGCGTCGAGGTAGGGCTGGTAGCTGGTGATGGGGGTTCCTTTGGGAAGGTATCGTCGGATGAGCCGGTTATCAGATATGAATTCCATTCCACAGTTTATATAGGAGGATAATTGAAAGCGAGACGAACAAGAGGCATTTGATAATGTCGAAAACATAGTCACTGATCCTGCACCAACGAAACATGCGAGGATGCTGCCGTTTCGCATTGTCTACTTTCCTCAACTCGTCGTTGAGTTGCCAGTACTGGACACGCGCATAGACTATGAAAGTTAGTAAAAACGGGTGCCACCTGGACAGTGACACTAGTGAGCCGAATGATACGTCTGTGCCGCTAGTTTTTGGTGTAAGCGTTGAATCGTCGATCTCTCTTGCGGTATCCAGCGCGCGGGCTGAGAGGGTCGGGCGGGAGAGATGTCGTGGACCGCTAAGTTCGGTGGGTTGGAGCTGCTTCCCCTATTAGATACCTAGCAGTTTTCGCCGGTAATCAATGGACGCTGGTGATACGTGGAAGGCCCGCGCAATTTCGAATGTGTCGAGTCCCTGATTCACTAGGTCGCGTAACTCCAGCTCGGGAGAGAGGAGTGCTCCAGCGAACTCATTCGCATACACTTCACTGGGTTGGCCCACCCCGGCAGTGCTGCGCTTGTCCTCATATCCAGTCGATGGCTGAAGGTCGCATTGGTGATCAACGTAGTGGCCAAGCTCGTGCGCGCAGGAAAAACGGGCGCGTGTAGGGGATTGATCCTCGTCAAGATAAATATCGGCGGTGCCGCCTTCGTCAGCGATGATCATGCCCCAAGTATCGTCGCCTAATTGGGCCTTAAATACTGACAGGCCCATCAAGCGCGCAATCTTAACGGGATCAACAGGGATGGTGCGTGTAGTCCAATATGTCTCGAGGACTGCTTCGGCTGCGTTCCTCGCATCGTCACGAATCTCGTCGACGCGCTGCTTGCTGCGGTCCACGGTGCACCTCCTCGATGTCTTTCTTTCAATCAGTTTAGCCTTGCGACGCGTCTGTGTCGCGGAATTCGGCACGGTTTTGCAGTATCTTGGGACACTTTGTTCATGTAAAATCTGAGGTGTTTGGATTGAAACGAAGTCTAGAGGGATGCGGTTTGGGACGGATAGCTTCGTGCAGTTGACTCGGTCAGCAGTCGGTGCCTGAATAGCTTTGATCCACTTTCCTAAGTGAGTGTCAGAGAGTGTGTTTCTGGAGCGCCCGCATCCGCGACATCTTCCTCGAACTCACGGACGTCGACACCGGCGCCACGTGGCAGACGACCATCCCGACCCTCCACGTCGGCCCCTGGAACGGCATCTGGGAAGTCCGGGTCAACCTCTTCGCGCTCTCCAAGGCGCTCCCGCATGTCACTCTCACTGTCGACGCGCGACGCCTCGCTGACGCGCGCGGCCGCGCCCGCATTGCCCACGCCATCCTCGAGTCGGCCGAAGCCCTCGACCACGCCTCCGCCATCGTCGACCGCCTCGACGGCGCCTACATTCACTACGACGACTGGGACGAAGAGGGCCTGCCCTGGCTCTCCTGGGTAGGGAAGAGGACTCCTACGCCGGGCGGTGACCCCCTCACCCAGGGCCAGGCCGACGCGCATGACTCAGCCCCGACCTCGTGTGGACGAGGCCGTGGCTGTTTCGCGTGGTCGTGGCGCCCCGGGGGTGGGTGGGCAGTGTGGTCGCTACTCGCAGGCCACGCCGTCCTTGTCGCGGTCCAGACGTGGGCTGTAGCCGGGGTCTCCCCGATAGAGGGGGGCTGCCCCAGCCTCTCGAGCCTGGGCGCAGCTCGTGAACGGTCGCGCGGGCGCGGGCGCAGGCGCGGGCGCAGGGGGAGCGGGTTCGTCGGCGACGGGCTCGGGCTCCTCCACGGCAGGTTCCGGCTCAGGCTCAGGTTCGGGCTCCACCGTAGCCGGTGCGGGCTCGGGTGTGGCTGTTGTTTCCTCAGGTGTGGGTGAGGGGGTCGAGACGAGTGCCGCGACATGGCTTTCTGCGACAGTCAGCGTGATCGTGTCTGTCGTTGGGATGTCTGTGCCCTCTTTGTCTTGGGCGGTCACCTCGTACCCGTCCTCGTAGTGGTCCGTGGTGATCGTCATGCCGCTGTCGTCGACGACGTTGACCTGCTTGTATCCCGAGATCTCGAGTCTATGGATCGCGTCCGGCAGATTCTTGCCGACGACGTTCGGTGCGATCGGGTCGCACGCGGTGAGCGCGCCCATCATAAGAACTGTGCCGACGATCATAGCAGTGAGGCGCTTCCAGAATGACCAGCGCTTCCCAAGCACATAGGTGTCCCTCCTTAAGGGCAAAACAAATGTGTGCGAGAGCATGCACGCTTGCTCGGTATTCTATAGGATCGGAGCAATTTTTCGGTAATTACGCGTGTGGGTGCTGGCGCTCGTGAGGCGTCCTGCTGGGTGATGGCGGATGTGGAAAGCGCCTGGTTCGTGCGGATGGTTATCAGTGACCGCTCCTCAGGGCGCAAATAAACCAAAAATCCCCGAAGCGAACGCTTCGGGGCTTGCTGGTGGCTCCGACCGGCGTCGATCCGGTGACCTTTCGATTTTCAGTCGAACGCTCTACCAACTGAGCTACAGAGCCAAGACCTGAACCGATTAGGTCTGGTCGGCGACCCCGACGGGACTTGAACCCGCGACCTCCGCCGTGACAGGGCGGCGCGCTAACCAACTGCGCTACGGGGCCTTACAATAGGTAAGACCTATTAAACTATGCCGTTCACAACTGCGACCGGCTGGTACCCCCAACGGGATTCGAACCCGTGTCGCCGCCGTGAAAGGGCGGTGTCCTAGGCCGCTAGACGATGGGGGCCTGTTGGCCGTCGAACTGGCGTCCGAAGACGGGATATATCTTAGGCAGAGGTTCGTCGGTACGTCAAAACGAAATCGAGTGACGAGCAACACGTTACATGAAAATGTTGCAAATTGTGCGGAATTCACAGGATTTCATCAGCTAGTCGTCCTACCCTTAATCCATGATTCTGTCACCAGTACTCGGTGCCCTCGCCCAAGCGTCCGATGCGCTCACGCTCGCCGCCGCGGATCCGCAATCCGGCGCAGAGGCAGCCGTCGACACCACCATCGACGTCACCCTCCTGTTCCTCGGGCCCATCATCGGAGCCTGCCTGGGTGTTGTCGCGTCGATCGTCCTGTCCGTCCTCGCACGCAGGGCACTTGCTAAGTCCGCCATGGCCTCGTCGATCCTGAACCGCGTGCGCCGCCCCGCCCACTTTGCGTTCGCGACGTGGGGAGCGTGGGTCGGCCTCGGCATTGCGCTCGTGAATCCGCGGTTGACGGATTGGGGTGGCGCCTCCGTCACGACGTTCCTCATGCACCTGCTCCTCATCGTGGGCCTGGCGTGCATGACGTGGATGGGCTACTCCGCCGCGTGGGTCTTCGAGGATGCAGCAAAGGCACGCCAAACATCCGACAACGGCCTCTCGCGCCGCTTCGAGACTCGCGCCCAGGTCCTGCGGCGCTTCGCCCAGGTGGTCATCGCCGTCGTGGGTACGATCGCCATCATCGGGACCTTCGACGCCGCGCGTCATGCCATGACGACCGTCCTTGCGTCCGCCGGTGTCATCTCGGTGATCTTCGGTCTCGCCGCGCAGCAGACCCTCGGTAACGTCGTCGCCGGCTTGCAGCTGGCCTTCACTGACGCGATCCGCGTGGGTGACGTCGTGGTCGCCGGCGATAAGAAGGAAACCGGCTCGGTCGAGGAGATCACGCTGTCCTACGTGGTCGTGCGCATCTGGGACGAGCGCCGCCTCATCATCCCCTGCCGCTACTTCACGCAGACCCCCTTCGAGAACTGGACGCGCCGCGCCGCCGCCCAGCTGGGCACGGTCGAACTCAAGCTTGACTGGTCCGCGCCCATGACGCTGATTCGCGCCAAGGTTGAAAAGCTCCTGGCCGCCACCGACCTGTGGGACGGGCGCACGTGGGGCGTGCAGATCACCGCCTCCGACGAGTACACGGTGACCGTGCGCGTGCTCGCGTCTGCGAAGAACTCGGGCGACCTCTCCGACCTGCGCGCCTACCTGCGCGAGCACCTCATCACGTGGATCGTCACTGAGGAGCCGTGGGCGCGCCCCGCCCAGCGCATCGAGCCTCTCCAGACCGTCGCCGTCGAGCAGGACATGAGTCGCGAGCGCATCGCGCGCCTGGCCGCTGAGCTCGCCGGGATCTCGGGCACGAACGAGGCCGTGGCTGCGACGGGCAGTTCGTCTGTTCTTCGTGGGGCCGAGGCGCGCGAGTCTGCGGGTGGCACCCTGGGTGGCGCGGCCGCCGCGGAAGGCGCCGCGGGAACCGTGCGCGAGCAGCCCAAGGATGCGGCGCACGCCGCGCGCATGGTGGCTGCCCGCCGCAAGGCCAAGCGTGCCCGTCGCCGCGCGATGGCCGACCGTCAGCGCGAACTGGCCGACGGCAAGGCGCCCGCGCCCGACGAGACGCAGGTGATTTCCAAGTCCGCGCTACGCAAGATCATCGAGGCCGCCGGCAACAAGAATCCGCAGCTCACGCAGACCCTGACGGCCACGTCCATCGGCCGCGGTGAGCGCTTCTTCTCCGGCTCCGCCGATGCCGACGAACGCGCGGCCGCCCTGTCTGGCCCCGGCGAAGAGGTCTTCGCCGAGCGCGAGGCCCACTCCCGCCGCGTCAAGGAGCGCCACGAGGCTCGCAAGCGCCGCGCTGACGAGGCCTTGGATGACGAGGCGACTGCGGCTCTGGCCGCCGTCGGCGTCGAGCCCGTCGAGCGCGACCGCGACCCCGAGGCTGGCGAGCAGGCTCAGAACGAGCGCACCGACGCCCAGGCCGAGGCTCCGGCCGAGGGGTCTGCTCCGGAGGCTCCCGTCGCCGTGCCTCCCGCCCCTGCGGTCGCAGGCGCTGGCGCTGCTGGTTCTGTTGCTGCCGCTGCCGTGACCGCCGCGAACGCCGCTGCGCAAGCAGCCTCGGCTCCCGCTGAGGGCGTCGAGTCCGAGCCTGTCAAGGCTGAGTCCGCCTCCGAGGAGCAGGACAAGCCCGCCGAGAGCACGCCCGTCGAGACCGGCGAGGTCGAGGAGGCTGCGGCCCCCGTTTCCGTCGAGGACGTCAAGGCCTCGGATGCTGCCGCGGCGGAATCTGTGGAGCAGGTCGAGTCTGCCCCGGAAACCGAGCCGATCGAGCCTGCCGTTGCTGATTCCGAGGAGCCTGTCAAGGCTGAGGATGCTGCCTGCGTGGAGCCCGAGGTTGAGGTTGTCGAGGCCTCGGATCCTGTCGAGGAGGAATCTGTGGAGCAGGTCGAGCCTGCTGCGGAAACCGAGCCGATCGAGCCTGCCGTTGCTGATTCCGAGGAGCTTGTCAAGGCTGAGGATGCTGCCTGCGTGGAGCCCGAGGTTGAGGTTGTCGACGCCTCGGATCCTGTCGAGGAGGAATCTGTGGAGCAGGTCGAGCCTGCCTCGGAAACCGAGCCGATCGAGCCCGCCGTTGCTGACTCCGATGAGGCTGACAAGCCGGAGGACGCGACGCCCGATGAGCAGGCGACCGACGGTGCTCCGGAGCGTGAAACATTCGTGAAACAGGATGACCAGGAGCTCCCGACAGCGGAAACGGGCAACACGGGCACGGCGAACATGGTGTTCGCAGGCAGGCCTGCGCTCGTGCCGCCGCCCGCGCCGACCCCCGCGGAGATGGCCGCCTCGAACGATGGAGCTCCCGCGAATAAGCCGGAGGTCCAGGCGGCACCGGCAATGCCCGTGGCGCAGCCGGAGAAGCCCGAGGCTCCCGCAGCGCCGGTGCAGCCGGAAACACCCGCGGCGCAGCCGGAAACGGCGTCGACGCCCGAGGAGCAGGAACAGCTGGATCAGTCGGAAGCCCTGGCAGCCCCGGAGCCTCCGGCAGTGCCCGCCCAGCAGGAGGAAGCCCCCGCCCAGCACGAGGAAGACCCCTGCCCAGCACGAGGAAACCGTCGCCCCGGAGCCGCCGCCAGCGCCTGCGCAGCAGGAGGAAGCCCCTGCCCAGCAGGAGGAAGCCGTCGCCCCGGAGGCAGCCCCGGAGCCGCCGCCAGCGCCTGCGCAGCAGGAGGAAGCCCCTGTGGAGAGCTCGCCTGAGCCCTGCGCAGGAGGAACAAACCCCCGACGAGCCGTCCATCCACCCCGGCTGGTACGCGGTCGCCGAAGAGGCGCGCCTCGAGGAGGAAATCCGACCGACGCCCAAGATGGCGCCGCCGCGCGTGTCCATCATGGACTTCTTCCCGGCGGTGGCCCCCACCGGCGCCGAAGCGGCTATGCTGCGTGCGGTCACGGGCCAGATGCCGGTTATCGGGGACCACAAGGAGGACGAGGAATCCGCCTCCACTGACGAGGCCGTGGTTTCCTCCCTTGCATCCGCGGCGTCGGGCGACTCCGCCAAGGCTGAACCCGCCAATGCTGAGCCCACCAAGGCTGAGCCTGCACAGGCGGTTGCCGCGGACAGTGAGAGCACGCAGGTTCTCCCGACGCTGAGGAGCCTCCCGTGCCCGACGAGACCCTCGTGATGGCGACGGCCGAGCAGGTGCCCGCCGCGACGCAAGCCGCGCAAAAAGTCCTCTGTGCGGGAGGATGCTTCCACGGAAAAAGGCTGCCCAGAAGGAAACCTCCGCGGAGGGACCCGGATCCAGCAAGGCCGTCGAACCCGCCAAGAGCGCCGAATCTGGCGAGGAAAAAGTCCGAGAACGCTCCCGCGTCGAAGGGCTCGTCCAAGAAGGGCGGCTCGAAGAAGGGAACCAAGAAAAAGGGCTCGGGCAAGAAGCGTAAGTCTAAGAAAAAGTAACGCTTCTCGCCCCGCCGACATCGAGAGGTGAGCGGACCCCAGCCAGGGGCCACGGCCTCGTCGATCAAACCGGCGAACCAACACCGCGCCGCCCGCGGCCGCACCCGGAGTGCGCGCCCGCGGGCGGCGCGCGACAATGGAGGCATGAACGCCACTGATCCCGCCGCCCGCACCGATGCGGAATGGAAGAAACTCCTGAGCCCCATGCGCTACCACGTGCTGCGCGAGGCGGGCACCGAGCGCCCCTTCACGGGCGAGCTCCTGGACGAGTCGCGCGTCGGCACCTACTCGTGCGCGGCGTGCGGCTCGAAGCTTTTTGACTCGGACACCAAGTTCGACTCGTCGTGCGGGTGGCCCTCCTTCTTCCAGGCGCACGAGGGCGCCACGACCGAGCGCGTGGACATGAGCCACGGCATGATCCGCACCGAGGTGCGCTGCGCGACCTGCGATTCCCACCTCGGCCACGTCTTCCCCGACGCCCCCGGACAGCCCACAGGCATGCGTTACTGCATGAACTCGGCGGCGCTCACCTTCGCGCCCGCTTCGTGAGCGAGCGCCCCTCCGCGCCCGAGCGCCCCTTGGTCGCCGACCGCATCCCACCCCAGCTGTACATCGTCGGCTCGGGCCTCATCCAGTACGTGGGTGCGGCGCTCGCGGTCGTCGCTTTCGCCTCCGTCGAGCCGGCGTCGGTCGCGTGGTGGCGCGTCCTGACGGGCGCGCTCGTCCTCCTCGCGTGGAAGCGCCCGTGGCGCGGCGGCCTGACCCGCTCGGATCTGGCGATTTCCGCGCTGTTCGGCGTCATCGTGCTGGCCATGAACTCCTCGTTTTACGAGGCCATCGCCCGCCTGCCGCTGGGCACCGCCGTGTCCATCGAGTTCGTCGGCCCGGTCGCCGTCGCCGTTGTTCGAGGCCGTGGCTGGCGTCCGCGCGTCGCCGCAGTCCTTGCCTTTGCCGGGGTAGCCAGCATCGGCGGGCTCGCCCTGGATCTGTCGCAGCCGAGTGTGCGCGCGGGCCTGGCGTGGATTCTCCTGGCTGCCCTGGCGTGGGCGGCCTATATCGTGGTGGGGCAGCGGGCCTCGACGACTCGCGACGGGGTGACGAACCTGGCGCTTGGGTGCGCGTGGGGGTCTCTCTTCTTCGCGCCCATCCTCGGGCCGGGAGCGATGGCGGCCACGGCCTCGTGGGAGCTGATCGCCATCGTCATCGGCGTCGGCCTGCTGTCCACGGCGATTCCCTACAGCTTCGAGGCGCTCGCGATGCGCCGCCTGGCAGCGCCCACGTTTGCGCTGTTCGCCGCGATTCTCCCCGCGACGTCCGCGCTGGTTGGGGCCGTCATGCTCCGCCAGATCCCCGGCGTCTTCGAGCTGATCGGCCTGGTCCTGGTGTCGGCCGCGGTCTGGCTGGCCTCGCGCGAGTAAGGGCCAGTGGTGGGCGTTTTGCGGGTCGGGCAGCCTCATCCCAACGGATAGTCGTGGCCGGGCCATGAAAGATGGTGCCTTCCGCTGAATTCATCGCGATGAGGCGCCCGATCTGGATAGGTTGTGATGATCTGGATAGGTTGTGACGATATGGATAGGTTATTGACCTATCCGGATGCGCGTTACCTATCCGGATGCGCGTTACCTATCCAGAACATGCCGGTGCGCCGGGCGCGGGTGACGCCGCAACACGGTGGATGGGGTGCTGAAGCCCCTCAGTCGAGGCTGAGGCGGCGCGGTGTGTGCGTGCCGCCGCGGGCGATCACCCAGAAGGCGAACCACGCGCCGACCGAGCCCACGATCATGACGAGCACCATCGGCACGGCGCTGTCGCCGCCCGAGGTCGCCAGGGGAGCGGCGATGCCGTTCGCGATCGACTGGAATACGCCCATCACGGACGAGGCCGTCCCCGCGTGCTCGCGCGCCTCGCTCATGGCCTGCGCGCCCGAGTTGCCGAAAATAAACGCGTTCGCCGTCATGATGAGCGCGAAGCCCACGCACGTGAGGATCAGCGGCAGGTCGAGGAGGAACGTCGAGATCGCCAGCGTCACCACGCCGGTCGCCGCGATCGTGAGGCCGGCGATGATGAGTGTGCGTGGCGTGAAGTGGGAGATCAGGCGCACGTTGACCAGCGCGAAGCCGGTCGACAGCAGCGCGTTAAACGCAAACACCCACGCGAAAGCCATGGGGGACAGGCCCAGCGGCCCCTGCAGCACGTAGGTGGCGTTCGAGATGTAGCCGAACATGCAGAAGCTCGAGAAGGCGTTGATCAGCATGAAACCCACGAAGGGGCGGATGCGCACGACCTGGACGAGGCCGTGGAAGAACCGCGGAATACCGCCGGGGTGGCGGCGCTCCTCGGGCAGGGACTCGGGCACGACGAACCACGCGAGGGCCGCCATGAGCAGCGTGAAGGCGGCGAGCGCCCAGAAAGACGACCCCTCCACGTCGCGTGCGTGATGATGAAGGCGCCGAGGACCGGGGCGACCATCGGCGCGAAGCCGACGATCGCCTGGAGGAGACTCATTGCCCGCGCCAGCGTCTTGCCGTGCGCGACGTCGACGAGGATCGCGCGGCCCACCGAGGAGGCGATGCCGCCGCCGAGGCCCTGGAAGACTCGGCCTACGAGGAGCACCCAGATGTTGGGCGTGAACACGCAGATCATGGAGCCGACGAGGGCGATGATGCCGCCCGCGACGATGGGGCGGCGGCGCCCGATCTGGTCCGAGATGGCGCCGCCCAGGACCTGGCCGGACGCGTAGCCCACGAAGAAGGTCGTGAGCGTGAAGCCGAGCATCGTCGAGTTCGTCGCCAGGTCCGCCGTGATCTGCGGGAACGCGGCCGAATACATGTCGGTCGCCATCGGCGGCACGGCGTTCTGCACGGCCAGCGTGATCAGCAGGGGCAACCGT
>BNJU01005637.1_pt1 | contig 18315 bp, 16 predicted proteins | sample 8539281 | NCBI WGS metagenome assembly BNJU01 (sample SAMD00202456, study PRJDB9452) | human saliva metagenome | isolation source: human saliva | place: Japan
AATTAGCATTTAATATAGTATTTAATAGAAAAATGAAAAATCCTAGCGTCAGGTATTGCTTGTAACGCTACGTAATGTAGTAATATGCAGGCAATAAGGAGGTGAAAAGCTATGTCAAAAATATACGACAGGGGAGCTTGCGAAACTTTGCAACGTGACTGTTCGAACCGTTCAGTATTATGACAAAAGAGGATCTTTGATTCCGAGCAGAACTTTCTGAAGGAGGCAGAAGATTATATTCTGAAAGTGATCTTCAACGTCTAAAAGTCATTTGTTTTCTTCGAGAGGTGGATGTACCTATCGATGCCATTTCTGAATTGTTAGAAGAAGAACATCCTGAAAAAGTCATTTCGATTTTAATAGAACAACAGGAAAGTCTATTGATGGAAGAAATCCAAGAGAAACAAGAACAATTGGAAAAATTACGTGAATTACAGTCGACAGTCCAAAACAAAGAATCCTTCTCACTTGAATCCATCGCGGACATAGCAGTAGTGATGAAAGGTAAGAAACAACTCAAAAAAACTTTACCGGATTATACTTTCAACAGGATTGGTGGTCGGAGTACTTCAGTGGGTGTCGATTGCATTCTGGATTTTCAAAGGAATGTGGTGGGGATTTGCGCTATGGGCTCTTTTGGCAACGGTATGGCTTGTTTGGGTATGTAACTATTATTATAAACACGTTAAAATATATTTGCCCTGAGTGCCATCAAGAATTTAAACCAGGAAAGAAAGAGGCTTTCTTTGCAAAGCATACGCCCAACAACTCGGAATTTAACTTGCTCAGAGTGTGGCCATAAAGGATTCTGTATTGAAATTTGGGATGGAGATCAGCATGAGTGGATTTAATCAAATCGTTCTTGGACCAACTGCGATTCCGTCATTGATCGTGACGATTATTTTTGCTTCTTTTTGATAGGAATTTTACCTATTGTTTATTGGATGCAAAAGTCATAAAGGTCAAGTGAAAAATCAGTTATTTCGTTGCTGGGGCACTAGGATTTATTGTTTCTGCCCGTATTCTTGAATCATGCTTCCATTATTTCTTTTTACTAGCAGATAACCCGATTTCTCAGTTTCTAAATGGAAATACTGTAGCGTTTATTTTATATGGAATGATAATGGCAGGGATTTTTGAGGAATGTGGTCGCTATATCGTGTTAAAATACATTATGAAAAAGCATCGTACGCGTGAGAATTCAGTTTTGTATGGAATTGGGCATGGAGCTATCGAAATTCTAACGGTTGTCTTTCCGTCAATTCTGCTTTACTTAGTGATTGCGACATCACTTCAGAACGGAAGTGTCGATTCTGCGCTTGCAGCACTACATGTCACTGAAAAGAATGCAGCCTTCGCCATGCAAAGTTTTCAAGCTGCAGCACAGTTTAATGTTGGAACAGCTGTGATGACGGTTCTTGAAAGAATTAGTTCAATGGGAATTCATATTGGCTGTACCATCATCGTGTATTACAGTGTGATCGCGGAGAATAAAATGTATTTATGCGGGGCTGTTTTACTACATATGATGGCGGATTGCTTTGCAGCGTTCTATCAACGAAATGTCGTGGGAGCTGGAATCGCTGAAACTGGAATTTTAGTTATGGCAATCGTCATTGTATGGATTGCGATAAAAATATAAAAAAAATTGGCATAACGAATCGTTGATGCAAAGGAGGAATGAAGATGGCATCAATAGAAAGTGGAGCGATATTTGGGATTCCGTTGGTATTCCTAGTGAGTTATTGGGTTTATTGCGACATGTGTGCTTGTCATTTTCGTTCGCCGATGGACAGCCGTAAAACAGAGCGGAGGTCCGTTCATGGCAGCTTTTCATATCGCGAATGGAACATTTTATATTCATGTGGCGTTCTGTTTCAAAAAGCGTCGTATTCCTCTATCATCTATTCGCCGGATTTCGATTGATTTCATGCGCGGTCGAAAAGGTGGAGGCGCCCAGATACTCTGTTAGCATTGAACAAAAGAATGGAACTACGACTATGTTTTTCATGGGAAAGAGCAAAGCCAATGATGCGCTGCTGGAGCAGTTGCCTCAAGTCGTGAAGCGGTATCCGATTATAGTTCATCAGAGTTAATAAACTTACATAAAGCAGTGCCTACTGTAACATCTCACATTGCGCGATGGTCGCCGAGTGTTATAATAGGCACTGTTTTTTTATATTTATATGACATGGACTTGTTTTTAGAAAAGTTTCATGAAATGAAAATAATTTACATATAAAGGAGGAACATTATGTCTACACGTAAAAAAAGTATCACTTTCAGAAGTGAATCAATCGATAGAAACGCCCTAATAATAATCATTTTTGTCAAAACCCTATTAGCCTTTCTTAGGACCAGGTGCGCTTGTAGCGGTAGGGTATATGGATCCAGGAAACTGGATAACGAGTGTGGTTGGAGGAGCTTCTTATAAATATACATTGCTCTTTGTTATTCTTGTTTCGTCATTAATTGCGATGCAGTTGCAACAAATGTCTGGAAAACTAGGAATTGTGACACGAATGGACTTAGCGCAAGCGACGGCTCATCATGCACCTAAATGGTTACGTCATATTTTATGGGTGATTGTCGAGTTAGCGCTGATGGCTACTGACTTAGCGGAAGTGCTAGGATCGGCCATTGCACTGAACCTCTTGTTTGGAATTCCAATTATGGGAGCCATCTTTATTACCGTTCTAGACGTATTTTTACTGTTAGGAATTATGAAGATGGGCTTCAAGAAAATCGAAGCGATTGTATCGACCTTGATTTTTACGATTCTTTTGATTTTCGTGTATCTTGTAGCGCTAGCAGACCCAAGTATCTCTGGAATTTTCCAAGGATTCTTACCGACAGCGCAGTTGTTTGATAAGACAGCACCAGGGCACGAGAGTATATTAACATTAGCACTCGGGATTGTCGGAGCAACCGTGATGCCGCATAATCTGTACTTACATTCATCACTGTCTCAAACAAGAAAAGTCGATTACAATGATCCAAACGATATTCGTAAAGCGGTTCGTTTTATGACTTGGGATTCGAACATTCAATTAAGTTTAGCATTCATTGTGAACTCACTGTTATTAATTTTAGGAGCCGCATTGTTTTTCGGACATGCCTCTGAAATCTCTGCTTTCTCGCAAATGTACAATGCGTTGCAAGATTCAAAAATTGCCGGGGCAGTCGCAAGTTCCACTCTTTCGACACTGTTTGCGGTCGCTCTATTAGCTAGTGGTCAAAATTCAACCATCACGGGAACATTAACTGGGCAAATCGTGATGGAAGGTTTCTTACATATGAAATTATCACAATGGATTATCCGACTCGTAACACGATTATTTGCGTTGTTACCTGTGATTGTAGTGGCGATTCTCTTTGGGGCACAGGAAAAAACATTGGACCAACTCTTGGTCTACTCACAAGTATTCTTATCAGTGGCGTTACCATTTTCCATCTTCCCGTTGATTTACTTCACTTCAAAGAAATCACTCATGGGAGAATTTACCAATGCCAAATGGAATACCTTCCTTGGATATGCGGTAGCGGTTATCCTAACCATCCTAAACTTCAAGTTGATTATTGATTTATTCTAAAACCAAACGGGCATCTTCGGGTGCTCGTTTTTTTGTTTGGTCGGATTTCACAATAGAGCTTACTCAAGTACATAGATGTAGGTGAAAATTTTCATGCGAAAACTCCTAATCTTCACAGAAGTTTTGGTTGTATTTTTTTCAAGAGAATAGGATAGATTATAGTTGAGAAGGTTGGAACCGCATTCAAAAGTCGGTGCGGTTTCTATGTGGAAAAGGAGTATGGAGAATTCATCCTAAAGAAGAATGGCATGTATAAAAGAATCGTAGACTCCAGTAAATATATGATTTAGAGGAGAGAATGTTGGTCCAAAGCAAAGTGATATAGTTGTCATCCTTAAGAAGAGAGAATGGAGGTATTAGGATGAAAAAGAGTCTTATTTTGCTGCTATGTATGAATGTGTTGCTATTATCGTCTTGCAAGTCTCCTAACGAACAAAACAAGACAACGACCACGGATACTTCAATAGAAACCTCAACTACAAAGCAAGTGACAGAGCAATCGCAAACGAGTGCAACAACAACTGCCACGCCAGTGACTACGCAAGAAACAACAACAGAAACAACAACGAGCGTCACTACGCAAGAAACACAAAACGAAACCACAACCGAGGCTGTGCCTCCAACGTCGCAACGTCGTAAAAAGATTTTAGCTGTCACTCCGCAAATTCAAGAAGAATGGTATTTCTGTGCTCCAGCAACGGTGAGTATGATTCTTTCCACTCAGGGGAAATTCGTTTCTCAGCGACAACTGGCACAGGAGATGGGGACTTATGTACCTTTTGGAACTCATAATAAAGATGCCATTCGTGTGTTGAATCAGCATTTATTTGGCTATTCGGTGCCTAAGGAAGGACAGGCTGGATATCGACTAGCCGTTGTTACGAATGCAAGTCCAAACTCTGAGGAGATGAGAGTCTTCAAGGAGCGTTCGCAAAAAAATATTGATGATGGCTATCCAATGTATTACACTTTCACCCTTTCCAAAAATTTATCCTGGGAAAAAAATGGGGAGCATAATGTGATTGGAATTGGGTATGAATTGACTCCAGATGGAAAAGATATTTCAGCGATTTATTATTTAGACTCCATGACACATGAACAAGATCCTGTGTATGGTGGTTTAAAAAAGGTGACGCCAGAAGAGCTGCTTGAAGCAATGGCGGCTTGCGAGGAACCTAATTATGCTTGGTAAGAGAATGATGAATTAAAAATAGGATTAGAAGGAAAGTGAGAGGAAACATTAATGAAAAATTTTTTTCTAGAACAATAAAAATAGGTTTATGTGCGGCAACGCTAGTGACGTTAGCTGGGTGTGCACAAACATTCACAAAATCCGAGTCAAAAAGTGTGGCGGAAACAACTGCTCCATCGACAACTGTCGCAAGCACGAAGGAAGAAACGCCGCAATGGGTGGCGTCCTATACGAATATATCGAACCAGAGCAGTATTGATGAAGTGAAGGCGTTACTCTCTGCATACATCGATAAAGAGAGTGTAGAATCATTCTTAAAATTGGTGAAGGAGTACAATGAAATTGTGGCTGAGACGGGTCTTCAAGGAGATTTTGCGTCTTTCACCAAAACAGAGTATGACGTAGAGAAAATCAGTAATCTTTGGAATGCGAAGATGGGTGATTTTGTCGGAACGAACTGCCGCATTAATACTTATGCATTATTGAAAAATAGCATTGAGATTCCTCCGATTGAAAAAGATGATACGCTCCTTTTCATTGATAATGACGCTATTGACAAAGGAAAGTTATTTAGTTCTGAGGAAAAAGAAGCGTTAAATCGATTATTCTCAAGAGTAAAAACAGAAGCAACGACCGATGTGAAAGTGCATGCTACAAAAATGGAGCAATTCCTCTCTCAGTTCAAATTTAATGAGAATGCACGAATGCTTTCCGTAGTGATTCATGATAATCTGGATGGCGAGTCTCTCTTTATTGGACATGTCGGTGTATTAGTGCCAACGAGTGAAGATTTCCTTTTCGTTGAGAAGTTAACGTTTGAGGAGCCGTATCAAGCGATTAAATTTGCTTCTAAAGAAGATGTTTACAAGTATCTTTCAACGAAATACCAAGATTATACCGGAGACGGCTTAGCAAAACCATTCATTATGGATAACAATAAATGGGTAGAGATGAAGTAAAAAGGATGTATTTATCTTGGTAATGCAATCAGGAAGTACCGGGGGAAGGTGAAAGGATGGCTTCTAGCAAGGAATATCTAGCCTATATTTTAGAACAATTATCAGATTTAGAGGATATCCACTATCGAGCAATGATGGGGGAATATATTTTTGTATTATCGGGAAAAAGGTTGTCGGTGGCATTTATGATGATCGATTCCTAATCAAAAATGTGACAGCTGCCTGAGAAAGCATGCCTGATGCTTCATTTGAAAAACCTTATGAAGGGGCAAAAGAAATGCTTCTGGTGGAAAATGTAGAGGATAAGGAGTTCTTAACGAATTTGTTTAAAGCTATCTATGATGAACGGCCCACTCCGAAACCAAAGAAAAAGAAATAATGCTTGGAGGAGAACGTCACTATTTTGGATGATTAGCAGGCATTCCTTTGAATCCATAAAGTAACGATAGCACTTATAGCAGTTTCAAAGTGCTGTAGGTGTTTTGGACATGTTGGAAAAAAATGTTTGAATGGGAATATAACCTTCTCAAGTTATTTGGTATAATGACAATACAGTTTAAAGGGATTTGAGGCGAAGACAATGAAGCCAGAAGAGTATTCTTGGAATGAGGGGGAACAAAATAGTTATATCAATGGGAAAGAGAACGACAAATCGCATTAGCGCGAGACTTTTTAAAGAAAGTAGGACACTAAAGATGAACATGATTATTAGAGAAATTATAGATAAAGAGGAAAAAGAATCGATTTCAAAAAGAAGTTTTTATACGATCTTCCAGAATGGTTTGGAATGCCAGAAAGCACGCAGGAATATGTCGATGATGCGATGGACAAACCGTTTCTCGCTTGTTTTTGTAGAGGATAAACTCGCAGGATATGTTGTGTTGAATGCAACAAGTGAGGATTGTGCAGATATTTTTGTGATGGGAGTCAAAAAGGAATTTCACCGCAAAGGAATCGGCCAAAAATTGAATGAGGCGTATGAACAACTAGCTCGGAGTTTAGGGTACACTTATTCTCAAGTGAAGACTGTGAAAATGGGGCATTACGAACAGTATGATCGCACGAATCTTTTTTATAAGGCGATGGGATATAAGGAGTTAGAATGCTTCCCGACATTGTGGGATGAATGGAATCCGTGTCAAATCTATATTAAATATTTAGGGGAATGAAACGAGAAATTACAACAGAAAATAGGAAACAGAGGAGAATTCGATGAAAGTAAAGACGATTGGTATCGTCAGTTTGTCTAGCGGCATTTTAGGGGAGAGTTTCATTCAACATGAACTCAATCTTGGGAAGAAACGATTAGAAGAATATGGGATAGAGGTTGTATTTACCTCATGCATTAAAAGGGCTAGAATTTATAAAGCAACATCCCGAATGTAGAGCGCAAGACTTACTAACCGCTTTTCAAGATGATTCGATAGAGTTGATTTTTTGTGCCATTGGTGGGGATGATACGTACAGATTACTCCCTTATTTATTTGAACAAGACGCGCTTAAAAAGCTTGTCAAACAAAAGATTTTTTTAGGTTTCTCAGATACGACCATCAATCATTTGATGTTGCATAAGGTGGGCGTTCGCAGTTTCTATGGGCAAGCCTTTTTACCGGATGTGTGTGAACTTTCGAAGGAAATGCTTCCATATACAAAATCGTATTTTGAGGAATTGCTGACAACGGGAAGAATTAAAGAAATCCGCCCGAGCGACATCTGGGTTCAAGAAAGAGAAGACTTTAGTGAAAAAGGGCTAGGGGTTTCGATGCCAAGTTTTCCAAATCAAGGGTTTGAGTTGCTTTCAGGGCCTGCTCAGTTTACAGGACAAATCCTAGGAGGGTGTTTGGAATCGATGTCGGAATGTCTCGAAAATTCAAGATATGAGGATACGGTTCGCCTCGTGCACCAGTATCAACTATTTCCTACTTTAGAAGAATGGAAAAGAAAAATTTTGCTTCTAGAGACGAGTGAAGAACAACCGACTCCTGAACACTTCCAAAAGATGATTCAAACGCTAGAACGCTACGGTCTTTTTGATGTGGTGTCTGGTGTGCTTGTTGGAAAACCACAAAATGAAACTTACTATGATGAGTATAAAGAGATTCTTCTGGAAGAATTAGAGGAGAAGCAGCTACCCATTGTCTACAATATCAATGTTGGGCATGCGGCACCTCGTTGTATTATTCCTTTTGGGATTGAAGCTCAAGTGGATGTAGACAACCAAGTGATTCGTTTTATCTATGAATAATAAAATTACAGAAGTGAGAGTAATGAAGCAGACTCAAATGCGGAAGAGGGAGTCTGCTTTCATTTTTCTAAAACAATGACGGCATCTTCCAAGATGTATTTACTGACAAAAGGAAATAGAAATGCCATAATGAGATGAATTCTAATAAATTTGGGTATTGGATGAAATCGCTACTGTATAGGGAATCCGAACCCTAAAACTCTTATGGAAAAGGAGTAAATATGGAAATAAAAAGATGTGATTGGGCTAACCATAGTCTACTTGAACAAAAATACCATGATGAAAAGTGGGGAGTCCCTATCTTTGACGATAAGGAATTATTTAAGATGCTTTGTTTAGAAGGGATGCAAGCAGGCCTCAGTTGGTCTACGATCCTTCAAAAAATGGAAGGGTTGTGTAAAGCCTTTGATAACTTTGCTCCAGACATTGTGGTGAACTATGATGAAGATAAGGAAGCTGAGCTCCTTCAAAATAAAGAAATCATCCGAAATCGATTGAAAGTAAAATCTGTTGCGAACAACGCCAAAGCTTACTTTAAGATATGTGAAGAGTTTGGGTCGTTTAGCGACTATTTATGGGGATTTGTCAATCATACTCCAATCATCAATTCTTGGAAATCCATAACAGAAGTCCCCGCAAAAACGGAGCTTTCGGACAAAATCAGTAAAGATTTGAAGAAAAGAGGCTTTAAATTTATTGGATCTACTATTATTTATGCTTTTATGCAATCGGTAGGGATGGTAAATGATCACCTTCTGGGATGTGAGTTTAGAAGGGTAGAGAAGAATTAAAATTTATTTTTGAATAGGAGAAAGGTGAAGGAGAAACATGAAAAAAATCGCTGCAAACGAGTTTAAAGAATTATACCAAACAAGTGAAATCACGGTGTTAGATGTACGAGAAAAGGAAGAATTTCAAGACGGACATATTCCAACAGCAAAGAACTATCCTCTAAGTACGTTGGAACAAGAGTATGCAACATTAAATCCAGAGCAAAAATACTACGTTATCTGCCAAGGGGGCATGCGTTCAGCAAGGGCTTGTCAATTTTTGGAAGAAAAAGGCTTTGACGTGACGAATGTTGAAGGTGGCATGAATCAGTGGCAAGCTTTAAAGAAAATGACCGAGGTGCAACTAGTTCCTTTTAACAAAAAGCTTCCTTGAAAACGATTTGGAAGATTGGTTTTTCTACGGAACAACCAGAGTGGACGAAGTGGAACGCACCGTATTTTAATGATTATCGCAAGTTTGACGATACCAAAAGTTTTGAAGCAAGCTTGGTTGCGAACTTTTTAATGAGCGAAGATTGCCGATGTATTGTCGCTGGAGGTCTGCCTGTGGGGATGGTTTCAAAATCATGGGTGGATGAAGCTACTCGCTGGCTAGAAATTGGGATTGTGATTTATGACGATCAGTTGTGGGGCGATGGAATTGCAACAAACGCGCTGACGAAGTGGGTGGATACCATTTTCCAAGAAATCGATGCGCTCGAACATATTGGCCTGACGACTTGGAGTGGGAACAGCGCGATGATGGCCGTTGCTGAAAAATTAGGGTTCCTAAAAGAAGGTCAAATCCGTAAAGTCCGTTACTATCAAGGACAGTATTATGACAGCGTAAAATATGGAATTTTACGCGAAGAGTGGACTACAAGAGCATAACAATAAAGAAAGAGACTGATTACGCGAATCAGTCTCTTTTAATATGCAAGTAGTGATTATTTTCCAGGAGTTTTTGGATCTAAGCCAAATGATTGTTCTAAAATTGGTCTTAAGCTATTAATCGTATCGGCTGTACCTTCTATTGCAAGCGCGTATACTTTCTCGCCTTTTTGAACGACCCATTCGTACATGTATTTACCATCAGAGAATGCAATTTTCATTAAGTAGGCATCCTCTCCAGCAAATTTAGCTCTTGAGCCTTGTAGACTAGTCTGTTGTTTGTCATTTTGCCAGTGGTCATACAAACGATTCGCAATTAACTCTGCGCCAAAGGTTTCTCCGCTAGCAAGTTTGACAGAGTCTTTAGTGTACGAGTTCATTGATAATACATTGTATTTATCTGGTGAAGAAAACTGGAATTGAGAACCAGTATTTTTATCTTGGTATGCGACCCAATCTTTAGGAACATTGACATAACCAGATGCTTCACGGCCAACGCGTTGAGTATCCGAAAGTGAAACTTCTTTAGTAGTAGAAGAAGCACCAGCAGTTGTTGTTGGAGCAGTTGTAGTAGGTGTAGCCGTAGTTTCTTTAGCGACTTCAGTAGTTGGTGTTGCAACAGTATCTATTGCTTTCTTTTCGCTGTTCCCGCAAGCCGCTACCAATAATGCGGATAGAAGCGTTACAGAACTTAATAAAATTTTGTTTTTCATAATAATTAATCTCCTTCATTTAGTTCAGATTTTTGATTATTGTCCGGGAGTTTTTGCCTCTAAGCTCCATGTCTGTTCGATAACAGGTCTTAAAGCATTAAGCATATCCTCAGAACCTTCGACTTCGATGGCGTATATTATCTCACCTTTTTGGAAAAACCAACAGAGGTAGTATTTACCGTCTGTAAATAGGACTTTAAGTAAGAAAGCCTCCTCGCCAGCGAATTTGGCTTTTACACCTTTTATTTGGTCGACCTCTTTTGAGTTTTTTAACTTAGCGTATGTACGATTAGCCATTAACTCAGCACCAAATGTTTCACCGCTTCCAAGTTCTACTTTATCTTTAGAGAAATTGTATAGTGCCACAGCATTATATTGATCTGGTGAAACATATTGTACTTTAGTTTTCGCTATTATTGGTCCAGTCTTTAGGGATATTGAGATAACCAGTATCCGCATTTCCGATTCGTTGAGTGTCTGCAAGTGAGATTTCTTTTACGTTAGATGAAGACTGAGCAGTTGTTGTAGTCGTTACAGTTGCAGTTGTGTTTGTTTCGGGTTGTTGGTGCTGCGGTTGTCTCCGTTGCTTTCTTTTTCGCCATTCCCGCAAGCCGCTACCATTAACGCAGATAGAAGAGTTACGGAACCTAATAAAATTTTTGTTTTTCAAGATAGTTGTTCTCCTCAACAGATTTATTATATTTGTATTATATCACGGTGCGGATTGAATTTAAATAAAAAACATTTTACAAAGGATGAGGATAGATAGGGGATAACAAAAAGAGACTAATCGCGTGGACTAGTCTCTTTTAGGTTGTTAGTGATTATTTTCCAGGATTCTTAGGATCTAGACCCCAAGTTTGTTCGATAAGTGAAATCATCGTTACAATCGTCTTTTTGTCTCCTTCAAAAGAAGCGGTATAGACTTTATCCCCTTTTTCAAAAATCCAAGTAAAGTAGTATTTTTCCATCTTTCATTAAGAGTTGTAAGAGGTAAGCATCCATTCCGGATACTTTTGTTTTAGTACCTTGGATTTTATCAACATTTTGTTGACCACTCCAGTTAGCCGCTAGACGATTGGCAATCATCTCTGCTCCCCAAGTTTCTCCTTCACCAGGTTTTGCTTGATCTTGAGTGAATCCATTTAATGTAATAATGTTGTACCCATCGAGTGCTGAGTACTGGAATTGTGGTCCACCATTCACATCTTTAAAGTTGACCCAATCTTTAGGAACATTGACGTATCCAGCATCGTCTCGTCCAACACGTTGAGTGTCATTGAGTGAGATTTCTTTTTCTTCCGAAGAAGCTCCTGTTGTTGTCGTCGCTTGTGTGGTTGCTTGCGTAGTTGTTTCTTTAACAGCTTCCGTTGTTTGTACGGTCGTCGTTTCTTTTGTTTCTTTAGTAGAGTTACCGCATGCTGCAAACACAAGTGCAGAAAGAACAGTAACAGAGCCTAATAAAATTTTTGTTTTTTTCATCGTTACACTCCTAAAATTATGAATTTATAGCATTAGTGTACCATTTTTAAGATTTTTTAAAAAGTTCAGTCAGTAGTTTGTCAGTTTTGATAAAAAGTTAGCCCTAAACATTAGAGATGACATCAGATAACAGCTTATTTCAATAGATGGTATAATAGAACTACGATTAATGATGAGGTGAGACTTATGCACTTGGTAAAATTTATCCTATTTGTTCTCGGGATAACCTTTGCTGTTTTTGGATATCTCATCGTGTTCAAAAAGCAGTATGGGCTCATCAATGATTTCAAAGCACGGAAGAGGGCGGGGAGCCAAAAGGATGCAGATGCGATTCGAGTTGGGCAAGTTGAGTTAATCCTAGGGATTGGATTGCTTGTACTATTTGTGTTATTAATGATATTTACGTAGAGGAATACTATAGAAAGTGAGTTTGGCAGTGAAGGAATTAGCATTAACATTAGAAGATACGCAGTGGGAGAAGACGACGATTACGCATGATCGACACGTTGCTCGTGCAATTGTTGTGGACGAGGAAGGATTTTTCTACTTTGTCCGTGTCTGTAGAGATGATATTTTCGGCAATGGAGCCTTTATCGAAACAGCTGGCGGAGGTGTAGAAGAAGGAGAGTCAACAGAAGAAGCCATTCAACGGGAATTAAAGGAAGAAATGGGTGTTAGGGTAGATGTTCTTTGTAAAATTGGTCTAGTTAGCGACTACTATAATCAGATTCACCGTCATAATTTAAATCATTACTATCTTTGCCAGATTAAGTCTTTTGGGGAAACCGAGATGACTCCTGTAGAACAAAAGGAATTTCAATTGTCGACATTAAAGATGACTGCTGAAGAGGCTGTTTCTGAGTATCAAAAATGTGCTTCTAAACCATGGGGAGTCCTTCTTGCAAATCGCGAAATACCGGTCTTAGAGTGGGCGAAAGAGTGGCTAGAAGGTGTAAAATAAAATGAAAAAGAAGAAAAAGTAATCATAGTAGGGGAAACCTATTCATGGTTACTTTTTTTATCGAATATTTTCTTAATAAAATCACAAATTCAACTTGTAACTACCAGTTGGTTTTGCTATATTAAAGGTGCATAAAAATCGGTAAACAATAAGGTTAGGGATTGTTTTTAGGTTTTTGTTGCAAACGCTTACTAAAAAAATAAAACGAAAGGAAGTCGAAAATCTTATGGGTAAGAGATTTTTTTGATAAAAATGTAAGTACAGTATTCGCAAATTTTTCAGTAGGAGTCGCTTCAGTAATGATTGGGGCTACTTTTTTTGCATTTCCGGTTGCTTTAGGAGCTGAGGTCGAAGGGGAACCAAGCAGCGAAAATGGGGCTATTAGTGAGGCGCCTTCCTTAAACCAATTGCCGGATGAAGTATTAAAGGCGATTGAAAAAGCAGAAAAAGAAGGGCAAGCAAACAAAGCTGAGGAGGGAGCTTCCGCTACTCCAAAAGAAGGAGCAGCCGCATCTGAGACTGGGAAAACTCAACCCTCAAAAGAAGAAACAGCTAAGCCAACTGAAGCAGAAGCGACAACCGTTGCAACGCAGGCTAAACCAACGGAAGAGGTAACTGCTACAGAAGCTCCAACGACAACGACACCGAATACAGCAACAGAAGTAACAACGAAGCCACGTGAAGTAAATGGGACGGTGGAGAAAGCCGACCAATTTACAGCAGATAAGCCAGCAACGAAAGAGGAAATTGACGCTGCGAAAAAAGAAGTGACGAAAAAGGAATATACCGTATTCCCAACACCACAAAAGGTCACTTATGGAGAAGGGGTAACTGCACTAGAAGGGAAAGTAAATCTGGTATTTAGCGATAGTTTAGATATCTATACACGTAATCGTGCAAAAGAAATTTTACAAGCGAATCAGGTTTCTTATACAACAAGTGCAAAAGAAGCAGAAGGCTCTACGAATATCTTCCTAGGGGTTCATGGGGAATCTTCACTAGCTGAAAAAGAAGTTCAAGATGTTTCGAAAGATTTATACAATAAAATTGACGCCTATGTTTTACAAGTCAAAAACAATAAAATATCCATTGTCGGAAAAGACACAGACGCGGTGTTCTTTGGCCTTACAACCTTGAAACATATGCTCAAAGATTCACCAACTCCTGTTCTTCGTGATGTGACGGTAGAAGACTATGCAGAAGTGAAAAATCGTGGGTTTATTGAAGGATATTATGGCAATCCTTGGACGAAGGAAAACCGGAAGATTTAATGAAATATGGTGGCGAATTAAAATTAACGCAATACTACTTCGCACCAAAAGACGATCCATATCACAACAAAAAGTGGCGTGACTTATACCCAGAGGAAAAACTAGCAGAAATTCGTGACTTAGCTCGTGTCGGAAATGAAACGAAGACACGCTATGTATGGACTATCCATCCATTCATGCATAACAAAATGCGCTTTGAAAACGACGAGAAATACAAAGAAGATCTTTCTGTCATCAAAAATAAATTTACACAATTACTCGATGCAGGGGTTCGTGAATTTGGGGTGCTTGCCGATGATGCGGCTTGGCCAGTCGGTGGATACAATAGCTATATCCGTTTAATGCGGGATTTGACAGATTGGTTAACGGAAAAACAAAAAACTTACAGCGGACTTCGTAAAGATATGATTTTTGTACCTGCTTGGTATATGGGACAAGGGACAGAAGATGAACTTCGCACACTTAACGAACATCTTCCAGAAACAGTCCATTTAACATTGACAGGTGGGAAAGTATGGGGAGCTGTGGACCAAACTTTCTTAACGAACTTGAAACGGAATTTGACAGAAGGTGGAAAGAAATATCGTCCAATTCACTTCTGGATTAACTGGCCATGTAATGACAATACGAAAACAACATTTAATTCTCGGTGGCGGAGAAAAATTCTTACATCCAAATGTTGATTTAACGCTTTCTAATGGAATTATGCTCAATCCAATGCAACAATCAGAAGCTTCAAAAGTAGCACTCTTTGATATGGCTCAATATGGCTGGAAGCAATGGAGAAGTGCGCAAGAAGCAGAACAAATTAATGATACCGCCTTTAACTATGTGGTCAATGGTCATTTTAAAGACAGTGAAGTTTCCAAAGCCTTCCGCGAACTCGGAAAACATATGCGAAACCAAAACAGACCTCCTCATGTTACAAAATTAGAAGAGTCAGTAGAACTTGCACCTAAATTGACCGCCTTTTATAACAAATTGAAGTCAGGTCAAAACTTAGATGCAGAAAGAAAAGAGTTAAAAGAAATCTTTGCCCAATTGAAAGCTGACGCGATTCTTCTTAAAGAAAAAGGAGATAAGAAACTCATTCACCAAATTCACTATTGGTTAGACAATACTGTGGACCAAATGAATGCGCTCGAAGCTCTCTTAACGGCAACAGAAGGACTGGCAGAAAAAAATGATGCCAAGGTTTGGGATAACTACTACGCAGGATTGAAGCATTATGACCAATCCATTAGTTATGCATTCTTCTATGTAGATCACTATGAACGTGCTGAATTTGGAGTTCAACATATTCGTCCGTTTATTAATAATCTAAAAGAATATTTAGCAACGCATATTCAGACGATGCTTCGCCCAGACAAACTGGTAACTACATTTATTACAAACCGTGCGGGTGCTGAAGGCGGACTTGCTGAAGTCACAGACGGGGACTACGATCACATGTAATCGTGAAGACCACAACCGTTATTGAACGAGATGACTATGTTGGATTACGTTTCAATAAAGCGATTAAGATTCATAATCTTGCGTTTGCCACTGGAACGAAAACAGCGGATAATTATACTTTTGGAAATGCGGTTGTTGAATATCAAAATGAGCAAGGCGATTGGGTAGCGCTCACGACTCCAGCCTATACAGGTAGAGAGCGTACCCTTGAATTCAATAATCTGGATATTACTGCACAAGCCGTTCGGATGCGTGCAACTGCTAAAAAGGATAATGCATGGCTTGCAATGCGCGAAATCGCCGTCAATCGACCACTAGAAACGGGTAGTAAGAAGGTAAAAGCAAACATCACCTTAAGTTCTAATCTAGTGTATAAATATGGAACTAGTGTCGTTCAAATGCAAGATGGAAATGCGACAACAGAATCTATGATGGCACATGCAAACCAAACCAATGTCACCCCAGAAAATGCTTGGGTACAAATGGATTTAGGGGCTGCTAAAGCCATCAAACGAGTACACCTCGTTCAAGGAGAACGCGACAAATTAGCAGCGGGTGTCATCGAATATTCGACAGACGGAACTAATTGGACGACGTTTCAAACATTAGCTGGAGAAAGAACGAGTGATATTATCAAAGAATTTACAGCGCAATTTGTGCGTGTTCGTCATACACAAACCTTGAATAAATGGTGGAGAATCGCGGATTTCACGGTAGATGTTTTCACTCCAAATACGGATTTGACAGTTACAAGTGTGGATAGCTTGAAGGAAACGCCAGTCGCTGATAGCCGTGGACGTTATGAAATGACATTACCTCAAGGAACCAATATTCCAGCAAATGGATATCTTGGAATGAAATTAGACCGCCTACATGAAGCTTCTTCGATTACTCTGGAAGATGCAGGAGAAACAGGATTAACACTAGAGTACTCTGCCAATGAAGTCGAATGGTATCGTGCAGACGAATTGCCAGAACATACCTTCATTCGTTATGTTCGTCTCGTGAATAAGACGGATAAAGACCAAGCGCTTCCTGCTGGTAAGTTAATTGTGAAGACAAAAGAAGTGGAACCAACAGAACTTCAATCAACCACAATGGGCATCCACCAATATTATGGAGCAAAATGACGTACGTCGCATTCACAATATAGGTCAATTATTTGATGGTGATTACAACAATTTCGTTGAGTTTTCTGATTACCAACGTAAAAATGGTGAAATCGTGATGAAACTTGGTACCACTCGTCAAGTGAAGAAGATTCGTGCATACATTCAAGATGCGGAACGGAATTATTTACGAGATGGTAAGATCCAAGTCAGTGAAGACGGTAATAACTGGACCGATGTGGTTACAGTGGGTGACGGGGTCGAAAATGAAATTCGTGACAACTCTCTAACGGATGGGTGGACACATGATGCTGCTAAACCTGGAAATCGTTATATTGAAGGGGTTCTAGATAAACCAGTTACCGCTAAGTTTATGCGTGTGCTCTTTACAGCGGATTATAATGCACGTTTCTTAGGCTTTAGCGAAATCGAAATCAATGATGGTGAGTTTATCAATCCTGAAAATAATCCTACAGTGACAGGAAGTGGAACAGAAGACAAAGATAACTTGAAGAAACATTTAACCGATGGAAATGTATTAACCAGTTATGCAACAACAGAAAATAAGGGAGAACTGGTTTACCACTTATCAGAAGAAACAGCTGTAAATCATGTTCGTTTAATTGCAGATGTCCCAGAAGGAACAACTGTAAAAGTCAAAGTGCGTACATTGAATGAAGCAGGAGAATCTGTGTGGAAAGAATTGGGCAAAGTAAAATCTAGTTTCCAAACATTTGCGCTTCCGGGAGACAATCCACGAATACTTGACGTGAAAGTTTCTTGGGAAGGTGGACCTGCAGAGTTCTACGAATTATCAACCTTCACTAAAGAAGTCACTCCAGATGAAATTCAACAGCCTGAACCAGACAAACCAGTAACGCCACTCACGCCAATTGATTCAACGGTCGCTAAACGAGAGTTGAAAGACGAGGCTACAGGTGTGATGATCTCGGGGTCAACCACGGCACTAGAGCCAGTGAAAGACTTAGCGGTTCAAAAAGTTCTAGATCAAACATTGGATGGCAAAAAATATGATGCGTATGATATTCGTTTAGGAGGAAAAACAGGTGGCTTTGTTCAGCCAAATGGAACAGTTGCTGTGACAGTTCCGGTGAAGGCTGATGCTGAAGTCGAAACGATTTACTACATTACTCCTGAAAAACGATTGAAAGCTCTAGCCTTTACTCAAAAAGATGGAAAAGTAACCTTTAATACGACTCACTTCAGTGTTTATGCAGTTGTCTATAAAGGAGCCGTTGCTGTAGCGAACCCAACAACACCAACATCGCCAGTAACGCCGGGGACTCTACAACTCCTTCTACACCACCAGCTGTAGCTTCCGGAGAACCAGGTAGAACGACTCAGCAGGTGAAAAGCCAGTTGCTAAACCTGAAACCGTCAATGGAGCTGTTGCAAATCAACTTCCAGCTACTGGAACAAGTGATGCAAACACTTCTCTCTTTGTCGCAAGTTTAGCGCTTGCCCTTGGAACATTGTTCTATAAAAAAGGAAAAGAAGAAGCGTAATCTCAAAAAGTAAGACAGTAAGAGAAAAGACCTAGCTGAAAAAGCTAGGGTCTTTTTCATATAGATTCAGAAAACATCTTCGCAAGGTATATTTTGTAATGGATAACTCAAAAATAAGTCAAAACTACTATTGTAAAAGAAGCTGAGG
>BNJU01001959.1_pt1 | contig 18308 bp, 15 predicted proteins | sample 8539281 | NCBI WGS metagenome assembly BNJU01 (sample SAMD00202456, study PRJDB9452) | human saliva metagenome | isolation source: human saliva | place: Japan
TTAAAGTATTAATTATAAGTATTTTATTGAGTAGAAAAGGAAAATATTTATTTATAATTTTTAAAGAATACTATATAAAATAAATATATAAATAATATAATTGATATATAATATATATAGGTATTGAAAAAAATTATAAATTTTTTTATTATAATATAACTTCGATAAAGAACTCAAAAAAAATTTGTATTATCTAAAAAAAATTATTATAAGATAATAGGAAATTAATATAGTAAAAGAAAAAGGAATTTATGAAATTAAAACAACATCTAGGAGGAAAACATAAAAATGACAAATAATTTAAAACAATTATCAAAAGAATTAAAAAGCATTTGCGAAGAAATGTAAAGATTTTTAGTTATACGGAATCGGCATTGTTTTCGTTTTTATTGACGGGAATGGTTTCTTTGGCAAATACGGTAATAACGAAAGACAAAGAAATTAAAGAGCAAAGACAAGAGATTAATACTTCGATTGGAGAGATAAAGCAAGAATTTAAACGAGCAAAAAAATTGAAAATGATAAATTGATGAAAGACTATAATTTGGAATTGATAAAATTGATGGAGCAAGGAGATCATGTAGTAAAATCACCTTGGAGTTCATGGCAATTTGGAATCAATACATTTGCAGGAAAATGGGGAGGTTCTTACAAAGGACGTGGAGATAAAAAGGAGATGTAATTTACAGCAGAGTTAGTAAATTAAGTAAAGATTTTCCAGATAGAACATCGACATATGGTTCAACAACTTTGTCACATTTAACAGAACCAGTGACATACATACCTGTGGAAATTGCAATAAATCCAAAAATAATCAACAAACCAAAAATAAATGTAAATTTACCAAATATACAAACACCACAAAAAAACCTAGATTGAATGTGGTTATTGATCCGATTAGGGATGTGACTATTCCTACGGTTACAGCACCGAATAAGACGGTTTCAATAGTAGAGCCCTAATGCGAGACCATTTTCTGATTTTGCTTGGGATTGGATGGATGGTGGAAAATTATTTCAAACTGGGTATGGATTTGTAAATTATAATTTTAAAGATGCTAATGGAAATGATAACTCAACTAAATTACCAGATAATTCAGGCTATGGGTATCAAGGATATACTAACTGGTCGCAATATGCTATAGCTGAAAATGTTAATTTAACTAATGGGACATTTTGGTCTGGTGTTGACACTAGTGGAAATGTAGGAGCAAGTGCTACAAGTATAGCAGGATATGATGGAGCAACTTATGATCATTCATTACCTTATTCAATTGCTAATAATCCATTTAGTCAAATAAGTAGCTTATTTAATGGCGAAAGACACGATTATAAATATAGACACCAAAGTATTTTAAATCTTCATGCAGGTCCTTGGAATAATCAACCTGGATTTACTGTGAAAAATGCAACTTTCTATGTTGCTGGAAACCACGGAGATGTCAATGATAAAGATTTTGTATTGGATAAAAAAGGAAGTGGACAAGGACTTGGAACTGAAGCAATACATATAGTGGGAAATGCAGATTTAGACCATATAACTGCGTATTTGTATGGAAAGTCAGCATTTATTAACAATGAAACTTTTTAGAGGTGGAAAAAAACTAATATAACAAATTCAAATGTATATGTTAAAAAAAGATGAAAAATACTATATTTAATTTAAGAACAGAATTTGGTCCTTGGCAAGATTCACCTTATTACGCAGGAGATAATCCTACTGATTACAGAGGTTGGCAACTTTCTACTAAATTTAATGCAAATGTAGATTTAACTGTAGATCATCAAAAATAATACGATGTATGCTGTGAAAAGGATTTGCTGGTGGACTTAGAGTAGATAGTTCTGGAAATTCTTCATTTAACGGAGCTTCAAATATTGGATATTCTATGTTAGGATGGGTTCCTAATAAATATAATTATATTAATGATACTTATACAATAGCTACAGGACAAAGTTTTGATACTAAACATACTTCAGGAGTTTTGGATAGAGAAGGAGAAGCTAATAGAAAAGATTATATCCCTTACGTTAAAATGCAAAATGCTCTTAACATGTATGGAGATGAAAATGTAGGAATCTTCTTTAATAAAATGGATATGAGTAATAATGGAATGGAACAACATTTTGATGTTGGTATTCACCAAGGGGAATTTGATTTGAAATTTAAAAATTGGGAGAACAATTAAATTCAAATGGTACAGCGACAACTCAGAATACAAAAGGGAATTTATCAGCAAAAGGATATTCAGACAAAGATGTAGATGGTAACGTGGCAGTATTTGCTAGATCTGGACAAAGAACAGGTGTAGATGTAAAAGGACTATATCAAGAAAATGCAAATAACCACGGTTATAACGGAAGTTTCTTTGAAAAAGATCAAATACATGATTTAACATTCAGAAACTTTGACATAACTTTTGGAAAACATTCTAAAAATGGATTTATGTTCTTGGCACAAAATGGAACAGTAGTTGATATTAGAAATGATGCAGGAACTAAATTTACAACGCCTCAAACAAGTTTTTCTGATAATAGTAGTGCTTTGACAAATGATGAAAATGCTGGACTTGGTACGGTTATTGCTTATTCAGAAGGTGTTTGGACTCATGCTGGTACCGAATTGACAGAAAAATCTGGAGCTAATATAGAAGGGAAACCGACAGAAATAAAAGTAGGGCAAGACCTTAATATGGCGAGTCGTGAAGGGATTGCTTACATGGCACAAAATGGAGGAAAAGTTACTGTTAATGGAACAACGAAAGCAACAGGTAGAGCTTCTATAATTGGTTATGCTGATGGTAAAAATGGAAATACTGCTTCAGAAATAACAATCTCAAAAGCAGTAACGGCTACTGATGATGGAGTTACAGCTAATGTAAATAAATTCAAAAATATCGGAGGATACGCTAAAAACGGAGGAAAAGTAAATATCCAAGGGAAAGCAACAATAAACGGTATCGGTGGATTTGCAAATGGAACTGATTCAGAAGTTACTTTAGGAGCTAATAATAATGATATTAAAGCAGGAGTTCAAACTGGATTGGCTGCTATAAATAATGGTGTGGTTAATTTCGGTGGAGGAACTATTGAAGTTAAAGATAATGTTTCTGGAGATCATGCAGCTTCTACGCCGTTCTATGCTGATTCTACTGGTAAAGTAGTTATCACTGGAGACACGACTATTAATATGTATAATGGAATATTAGTTAGTGGGACTAAAAACGATTATTCAAAAAAAATACTGGTGGTTCTGAAAGATATCAAGGAATGGGAAAAAGTTACTGCTGAGATAAAAAGCAGATGGAGTAAACTTAGGAAACTACGATGGAATATCAGCAACTTGGGATGGAAATCCAACAACTTATTTGAATACAATAAATACTATACCTCAGTTTAAAGCCATCCATGATAACGGAAAATCGTATACAAGTACTCTAACAAACGGAAAATTAGATGTTACTCAAGGAACTGTCGGATTAGATGATTCAAGTAATAACTTCAATAATATTAGTATTGCAAATGAGCAAGTTACTATTTCAGGAGGTACGACAGTTACTAGTGCAAATGGAAAAAGGTCTTTCAATGGGTTCTTTAAGTGGAGCAACTTCGAATGCAGTTACTGGTGCTACTGGTAATGGTATGACAAAATATATTAATGACGGAACAGTAAATATTACTGGTGGAACAACTACTGCTGGTGCTGCGGGAATTAATATAAGTTATGGAACAATTGAAAATAATAACAAAGTTAGTGTTGATAACGGTGCGGGACTTTATGCTACAAATGGAAGTAAAATTGTAAATGCTAGTACAGGAACAATTAATGTTACAGGAAGTGGAGTAGGAATTGCAGCTCTTGGAACGGATTCGAACGCTAAGAAAAAAATTATGGAACAGATACGAAAAAAATGCTTCAAATATTTCAGAAAAACAGTTGAGATTGTTAATAATGGAACTATAAATGTAGCTGGAAATGATGCAATTGCAATTTATGCGGAAAATAATACTGGAGCAGCTAGAAACTTAGTTACTATTGACAATACTTCTAAACTTTCTGTTGGAACAAATGGAGTAGGAATTGCGTTAGTTGCAACGACTCCTAGTACAGCAGCAGGTGCAGTTAATCATGGAGCTACTAGAAATGGTGGAATAATTAATGTTACAACTACTGGTACTGGATCTGATATTGTAACTGGTATAAATGGTAAAGGTATTTATGCAGAAAATTCAAATATTAATTTAAATGGTGGAAATTATGCAATAGAAACACTTGATAATGGAGTAGGAATTTTTGCTGAAGGAGATTCGACTGTAACTGGAACATTAGACTATAAGTATAATGGAGCGAATAATGCTACTGGAGTAGGAATTGTTTACGATTTAGCGAATGCAACTAATAGTGCGACTAACAACGCAAATATTAATTTAACAAATTCAACTATGACAACAGCTGGATTAGTAGGACTTTATACGACGGCAACAACTGGAACGCTGACTAATACAGGAAATATCACAAGTACAACAACAGCTGCTTCAGAAAAAGAATTTGGAATTGCGTCTCGTGGAGCAAATATTGTAAATAGTGGTAACATCACTTTGGGTGAGTCTACTTCTCAATCTGTTGCAAATGTTGGGATTTATAATGCAGGAGATTCAGTTGTAAATAGTGGAAATGTTACAGTTGGGAAAAATTCAATTGGAATTTATGGAAAAGGTGTAACATTGGCTAATAGTGGAACAATTAATGCAGGAGAAAATGGAATTGGAATTTACGCTGAGGGAACAGCATCAACACCTGTAACTGTTGACGGAACAATTAATGTTGGCGATAAACAAGCGGTTGCTATATATGCAATTGGAAATGGACAAAATATTGAAACAACAGCAAATTCTAACTTGAATATTGGAGAAGGATCATTTGGATTTATTGATGCAGGAACAGGAAATACAATTACTTCAAGAACTTCAAATGTAGGATTGCAAAAAGATTCTGTGTACATTTACCAAAATGATCATACAGGTTCTGTTTATAACTACACTAATTTAAGTTCAGTAGCAGGAACTAATTCACCAGATGAAATTTACGGAATTTATGGAAACGGATATATAGAAAATAGAGGAAATATTGACTTTAGTAACGGTGTAGGAAATGTTGGAATTTATTCGACAGCCGGAACAGCTAAAAACTACGGAGTAATTAACGTAAGTGGTTCTAATATCGTTAATAAACAATACGGTATTGGTATGGCGACTGGATACTATAACGATGTAACAAAAACTTCTAGTAACCAAGGTACAATCGAAAACTACGGAACAATTAATGTAAGCCAACCAAATTCATTTGGAATGTATGCAACAGGAACTGGTTCAAAGGCTGTAAACTACGGAAATATTAATTTATCAGGAAATGATACAATTGGAATGTTCATTGATCAAGGAGCAACTGGAGAAAACTGGGGTAACATTACAACAACAGCTAGTGGATTCACAAAAGTTAAAGGTATTTATGTAGCCAACGGAGGAATCGTTAAAAACTATGGTACAATCAGAATTGATTCGACTGATAAGCAAAGTGCTGGAATTTGGGCAGCAGATGGTAAAACTGCAGATAATGTAGAAGAACTTGCTACAGGAACTAATCCAAGTACTGGTGTTCACCAAACAGGAACAGCAACTCCGAAAATGGTTGTAGCAGCATCAACTGATGAAAAAACATTAGGAGGAGTAACTATTAAAACACCACCAAAAGCAACACCAGTATCAATAACTATTGATAAAACAGGTGAAATTATGTCAGTAGTAAATGTAGATACAGATGTGGCTAGTCCAACTCCATCGAAAGTAACAATTACAGATTTATCAAAAGGAACTGTAAATGTATTAGATGCTACAAGCTACAATTATTCTAGCGTACCATCATCAACACAAGCAACATCTATTGGAATGTATGTAGATACATCAGGAATAAACTATACAAATCCTATTCAAGGACTTAATAATTTAAGCGGACTTACAGATGTTGAATTGATTTTTGGAACGGAAGCTACGAAATATACTAATTCAAAAGCTATAGAAGTTGGAGATAATATATTAACACCGTATAATAATGCGTTGGCTAGCGTAATTAGTCCTGGAGGAACAACATTAAATGCTTATTCTGGAAGTTTAACTTGGTTAGCACAACCAGTGAAATCTGTAGCAACAGGATTGCTTGATACACTTTACTTAGTAAAAGTTCCGTATACAGGATTTGCTAGAAAAGGAGATAAAGATACATATAACTTCTTAGATGGATTAGAACAAAGATACGGAGTGGAAGCACTTGGTTCAAGGGAAAGAGCAGTATTTACTAAGTTAAATGATCTTGGAAATGCAGAAACTCATATTTTCACTCAAGCAGTGGATGAGATGAAAGGTCATCAATATGCAAATACTCAACGTAGAATTTTTGAAACAGGAAATACTTTAGATAAAGAATTTAAATATTTACACGACGAATGGAGAAATCCTTCTAAACAAAATAACAAAGTTAAAATCTTTGGTATGAGAAATGAGTATAAGACAGATACAGCTGGAATTGTTGATTATACAAGTGATGCGTATGGAATAGCTTATGTGCATGAAGATGAAACTGTTAAATTAGGAAATAGTTCAGGATGGTATGCAGGAGCTGTAAACAATAGATTTAAATTTAAAGATTTAGGTAAATCTAGAGAAAATCAAACTATGTTAAAAGCAGGTGTATTTAAAACAATGTCACCTTACAATGATCATAACGGTGCATTGAGATGGACAGTTGCTGGAGATGCGTTTGTTGGTCTAAATGAAATGAAACGTAGATTCTTTGTAGTAGATGACGTATTCAATGCTAAAGGAGACTACACTTCATATGGTGCTGCATTCAAAACAGATTTAGGATACGATATTAGAATGTCTGAAAGAACGCACTTAAAACCTTATGGAGCCTTGAAAATGGAATATGGTAAATTCAGTAAGATAAAAGAGGATTCTGGAGAAATTAGATTAGAAGTAGATGGAAATGACTATTTCTCAGTTAAACCAGAAGTTGGGTTACAATTTAAATACATTCAACCAATGGCAGTTAGAACTCAATTATCAGTAGGATTAACAGCCGCTTACGAAAAAGAACTTGGAAGATTAGATGACGTAAACAACAAAGCTAGAGTAAGATACACAACAGCTGACTGGTACAGTCTTGGAGGAGAAAAAGAAGATAGAAAAGGAAACGGTAAATTTGACCTTAACATCGGAATTGATAACACAAGATTTGGTGTAACAGTAAATGCTGGATATGACACTAAAGGTGAAAATGTTAGAGGTGGAATCGGATTTAGAGCGATTTACTAATTTTAGATAATTTTTAAAAATATTTTAAATTATTGAAATAAAATAGAAAATTTTAGAGAAAAAGAGTAGTAATGAATTTTACTGCTCTTTTTTGCATTTTATATACGTTTGTTAGACTTTTTATTTATAAAAATAAAAATTATTAAATTTCAAAAACTTTTGAAAAATCTTTTTTTGTGTTATAATAATTAATGTTAAAAGACATATTTATTTTTAATTTTTTTAATCATAAAAATTAAGTAAAAAAATCAATGAAAGAAGGTTCTATGTGGCAATATTATCTTAATTAAAAAAAGATTAAAATTGAAATGGAATTAAAAAGGAGATAGTTAAAATGACAAACAATTTAAGGGGATTGAAAGAAAAGAGTTGAAATCTTTTGCAAAAGAGAGTAAAAAGATTTTTAAATATACAGATTCTGCACTTATTGCTTTTTCTATTAACTGGGATAATCGGATTAAGTGTTGCATTCAATGCTTATTCGGCTCAAGATGAGATTGAAATACAAAGAAAAGCAATCAACACATCAATAACGGACATACATCAACAATTTAAACGAACAAAATCAGAAAATGACAAATTAATGAAAAATTACAACTTAGAGTTAATTCAATTAATGGAACAAGGAGATCATGTTGTAAAATCACCTTGGAGCTCTTGGCAATACGGAATTAACGGTATTTACAACGATTGGCAAGGACATTACAAAGGTCGTGGGGACAAAACTGCCGATGTAAAATACGAAAGAGATAAAACATTATCAAAATACAAATACAACAGAAATCCAGCCGAATCATACGGTTATGGAAATACAACAGAACTTGGATTGAAACAGGAACCAAATGCGGTAATTCCAGTATCGGCAAGTTTGACTCCATTAATTCCAAGAATAAAACAGGCGAATGTATCAATGGCGGTTGATATTAGTGATTTGCCTTCGTTTACTCCGAGAACGGTTACACCACCGTCAGCACCTACGATTGCACCAATGAAAGAAATTAATACACCTAGTTTTTCAATGAAATCTAGTTCACTTTCAAACTGGGGAGAATCACATTTTGACGATGCTAATTCTGCTAGTAATGGTGTAATAGAGTCAGTTGCTATATTGGATGGAGATTTTAATGTTGAAAGATTAGATCCAGATTCAGCAAGTAGATGGAAATATAACTATACTGGTTATAAAGTAAAAAAATGCATTTAATACGGGTAATATGACATCAGATTACACTATAAGTGGGAATTACAAATACTCTTACTCCTAATTTAGAAATTACTGTACCAAGTAGAACTGTTGTTGCTTCTAATTCTAAATCTGGATTTTTAAGAATGACTAATGATAGTCCAGTTAGTCAAGGTTCAACACTATTAAATCAAGCTACATTTACATATACGAATAGCTCTGGAGGGAATTATGTCAGAGAACTAGCTCATTTAGATATGCATGGAAGTAATTCTTTTTCAACAGAAAGAGGGAAATTATTAGCAATTACAGGATTAAAATCCTCGGTAGTCCCTAATTTTGATGATGTGAGTACAATTGCTCAGAATACAACTGGTTCAACAAAATCACAAACATTTATTAATGCTGGGAAAATAACAATAAAAGGAGATCAGGCCTCTTTTACAAATAGTTATGATCATGATTGGGATGATCAAAATAGAGTTGCTAGTGTAATAAATACAGAAGATGGAGAAGTATCAGTTAGTCCTTTAGATCCAAATAATAAAGGTTCTGCAGTTTTTATAGTTTCACCTGAAATAGATAAAGCTGGAAATCCCTCAAATTTTTTTATAATGCTGGGAAAAATAAATTTATAGTAAAAAAATCGGCAATTTTCTTTTTGAATCCAAATGGAGATGTCAGATGGAATCATGATGGAAGTTTTTCATGAACGTAATTATGAAAATAATAGATTGGGATTACCAGATAATGATCAAGATGATCCAAGAGAAATAACTATAGTAAACAGAGCAAGAGGAAATAATAAAATAATTTCATATGGTGATGGAAATGTTGGAATATATTTAAAAAAACAAGTAAATATATTAAAGTTACAAATCTTGATTTTTAGAACACAAAATTTAACAAATTATGTGACTAAAAAAATGGGGCTTGAGCACCTATGGTTATGTATGGAGATAATAATATAGGATTGTATGCTCCTAAAGATACAGAATCTCAATTATTTGTTGGTGACCCAGGACCAATAATAGGTAATTTTGCTATCAGCATAGGAGATTCTAATGGAAATTATTTTTTTGAATAATAATGATGATGCTTACATTGATAGTTCGTATGGAATTTTTTTCATCTGTTAATATTGATTTGTCAAATGATGTAAAAAGATATAAAAAGTGGACATCAAATAACTATAAATAAAAAAATTCTAAAAATGGTATCGGAGTTTTAACAAGTAATAATGCTGAAATTAAACTTGGAGCAGGGAAAATTGAATTAAATGGTGGATTTGATAATACTGGAATAGTTATTGGTGGAAGTAAAGCATCTTCAGGTGATGTTAAAGATACAGATGGTTCTGTAATAGGAGATGTTATATCGATTAACGGAATTTCAAATGCTGATAGAGGAAACAGAGCTATTTATGCTTGGGATGGAAATAATAGAGGAAACAGTGTTGAAGTAAATGCTATAAAATCTGAAAATACAATTAATTCAATAGCAATTGTAGCAGAAAAAAATGCAAAAATTACTGTTAATGGTACAGCTTCTTCAAATCCTTCAATAATTGGAACAACTGATGGAACAGGTTTTGAATATGGAGTTAAGATTGATGGATCAAAATATGTATATGATTCAAATCGTGTAGTTTCAGCAACTGATGCAACTTCTACTGATAATGTAGGAGCAGCTTATGCTAATAATGAAGCGGTGATAACAATTAATAGAACTGCACTTCCATCAGTAGCAGATGGTCCAAATATTTCTATAAAAGGTGGAACTGATAAACATACTAATAGAAGTGTAGGATTTGGACTTTTTGCAGATAATAAAGCAAAGATTAATGCTCAAAAGAACTGGATAAAAGTAAAAGACGGTTCGACTAATGTTGCTTCACTAAATAAAGCAAAGGTAGATTTAACAGGTGCAACAGTAGATTATGAAGGTGAAGGGTATGCATTATATACTGATCAAAGTAGTGGAACTGATGCTATTGATATGACAGGTGCAACATTGGAATTAAGAGGAAAAGCAGTTGGATATGTAAATGATCAAAATCATCCAGGTAATATAAAATTAACTGGGACAACGATTAATGTTTATGATGATGAAGTAATTGTTGCAGATTTACAAAATACAAGTGGTACGACTAAGGTAACTGTTAATGTAGAAAATAAAACAAGTCCTGGAGATAGTTTGAAGGATCAATTACTTGGAGGTAGTGGAGTTAATGTAGTAGATAAAACTTCAGCTACTCCGAATGGTAAGTTTAAATATGCTGTAGTAGATGATGCAAATATTAATATAAAATCAGCAATAGATAAAGCTGGTAGTGGTAGTACAAATGACAGTGAAACATTCACAAAAAGATTCTTATACCAAAATTCTAGAATTAATGTAGATTCAGCTGGTTCAGTAAAAGCAGAACTAAATACAACACAATTAAATAATATTGATGCTAACCTTACAGCACCTGTAGGTCTTGCAGTAACAGCAAGTGCAAAATCAACAAATACTTCAACCACAGGAATCAACAACAAAGGAACAGTATCAGCAGACAGAACAGATGCTGGTCAAGGTGGAATTGGACTTTATGTAGATTACGGATTTATTAATAATGAAGCAGGTTCGGTTGTAAATGTTGAAAAAACTGGTTCTAATGGTCCGAATGATAAAGCAATAGGAATATTTGGAACAAATAGTACAAATATTGTTAATAAAGGAGCCGTAAATGCTGGTGGGAAAAAAATCAATTGGTATTTTAGGACTTTCGTATAGAATAGATAAGACAAAAGCAGTGGTGGATCCTTCTACAGAAAAATATTTCAGTTTGTCAGCACCTGCAGGAACATATGGAAATGTAAATGTAATAAATGATCAAACAGGTACAATTACAATGGATGATGATAGTGCAGTTGGATTATTTGTAAAAAATAATAGTGCTGGTAAATCAATAGTAACAACTAAATTCCAAACATTGGGAACAAATAAAGGAACAATTACGATAAATGGAAATAATAATTCTGTTGGAATGGGAGCAGATAATGGTATAATTACAAATGATACAACTGGTAAAAATTTATGTAAATGGAACAAAAATCAGTTGGTATGTATGGAACAAAAGATTCTGATTTAATAAATAATGGAGAAATCAACATTGCAGCAACTTCTGCTGGAAATGAATCAATCGGAATGTTTACTGATGATGCAAATACTTCAACTAGTTACGAATACTGGTAAAAATCAATGTTGGACAGTCTTCTTATGGTATTTATGGTAAAAATGTAAACTATGAATAGTGGGGAAATTAATGTTGCAGATGATGGAGTAGGAGTTTATTCAACAGGAAGTAATGTAAATCTTAATTCAGGAAAAAGTTACAGTTGCAAAATAACAATGCAGTAGGAGTTTATATTGCAGATGATGCGACTAATCCTGTTTCAACAACTGTAACATTCAAACAGTTGATATGAGCGTTGGAAATACTGATTCATTTGGATATTTGATAACAGCTTCTAAAAATGCTGACAGACTTTGACGACAGAAGCTCCAAATGATGTACATGTAGGAGAAAAAAATCAGTATATATTTATTCTAATGCAACACCAAGGTCTTGGAGGAAAATATTATCAATCATTCAAATCTTGTAATGGATCAAAGAATAACGCATACGGTATTTATTCATCACAAGACTTCTCAAAACTAAGGAAATATTGATTTAACATCTGGAGTTGGAAATATAGGTCTTTATTCTACACAAGGAATGGTAGAAATACCATGGAACATATTAAAGTCGGGCCTTCAAGTACTGTAACTACAAAAACAATACGGAATCGGAATGGCAACTGGATATTACAATGAAAGCAACAAAAAGCAACTTCAAATCAAGGAACAATTATAAATGAAGCTGGAGGAGTATTGATGTATCAGACAGACAATCAGTGTGGAATGTACGCTGTTGGAGCTGGTTCAAAAGCAATTAATAGAGGTATAATTAATTTGAGCGGAGATAATACAACTGGAATGTATATTGATAGACATGCGATTGGAGAAAATTACGGAACTATTCAAACTACACCGACAGCAAACGGAAAAGGAATTAAAGGTGTAGTTGTAACAAATGGAGGGGTAATTAGAAATTACGGTACAATTAATATTCAAGGTCCTAAAAATATAGGAGTTTATGCTTATAGAGGAGAAGAAACAGATCCTAAGTATAAACCTTATCAACAATTAAGTGGACATAATACATCAACAACACCTTACCAAGAAGGTACAGCAACAGACCAAAAAACAACAGGGCATGTAACTGTTAAAGTTCCACCTGCATCGTTACCAAGTGCAGTTTCGATTAATATTTCTGGAGTACAAATTGAACCTTCAAAAGTTGATACAAATATACCTGATCCAAAAGCTCCTGAAGTAATTGTAACTGATCCAACAGGAATTACAACATTGAATTTAGCAACAATGCAAATGGATCATGAACACAATCATTCAAATGGTGAAGTATCAAGCATTGGAATGTATGTAGATACTTCTGGAATAAATTATACGAAACCTATTCAAGGATTAAGCAATTTGGTTGGTTTAGATGATGTTGATTTAATTTTTGGAACAGAAGCAGCAAAATACTTGAATGGAAAAGCGATCCAAATAGGAGATAATATTTTGAAACCTTACAATGATGCGTTAGGAAGTGTTCTTACAACAGGAACTACACTAAATGTAAATTCAGGAAGTTTGACTTGGATAGCACAACCAGTAGAATCAGGAAATGTCACAGCACCAATTAAGACAGTATATTTGGTAAAAATACCTTATACAGATTTTGCAAGTGATAATGACAGGGATACTTACAATTTCTTAGATGGATTGGAACAAAGATACGGAGTTGAAGGTATTAATTCAAGAGAAAAACAAATATTTAATAAACTGAATAGTTTAGGAAAATGAGAATCTCATATTTTTCGCTCAAGCTGTAAACGAAATGAAAGGTTACGAATATTCAAACACTCAACAAAGAATATATGAAACAGGAAACGCTTTGGATAAAGAGTTTAAATATTTACATGACGAATGGAGAAATCCTTCTAAACAAAACAACAAGATAAAAGTATTCGGTCAAAAAGACGAGTATAATACTGATACAGCAGGAGTAATTGATTACGATAGCAATGCTTACGGGGTAGCTTACGTACATGAAGATGAAACTGTTAAATTAGGAAATAGTTCAGGTTGGTATGCAGGAGCTGTTACAAATAGATTCAAATTTAAAGATTTAGGAAAATCAACAGAACAAGATACTATGATAAAAGCAGGAATCTTCAAAACAATGTCGCCATACAACGATCATAACGGTTCATTAAGATGGACAGTTGCAGGAGATGTGTTTGGAGGAATCAACAATATGCGTCGTAAATTCTGGGTAGTAGATGATACATTTGAATCAAAAGGTGATTATTACACTTATGGAGCAGCATTCAAAACTGATTTAGGTTATGATATCAGATTAAGCGAAAGAACACATTTGAGACCTTATGGAGCCTTGAAAATGGAATATGGAAGATTTACAGATGTAAATGAAGACAGAGGAGAAATGAACTTAGAAGTAAAAGGAAACGATTACTTCTCAGTAAAACCAGAAGTTGGAGCAGAATTCAAATATGTTCAACCATTGGCAGTAAGAACTCAATTATCAGTAGGACTTTCAGCAGCATATGAAAACGAACTTGGAAAATTAAACAGATTAAATCAAGCAAGAGTAAGATACACAACGGCTGATTGGTACAACTTGAGAAATGAAAAAGAAAACAGAAAAGGAAATGGTAAATTCGATCTTAACATCGGAATTGATAACACAAGATTTGGAGTAACAGTAAATGCTGGATATGACACTAAAGGTGAAAACATTAGAGGTGGAATTGGATTTAGAGCGATTTACTAATTCTGAAATTGTTAAAAAAACATAGAAATAGAGCAGTAGATTTCACTGTTCTTTTTTGTATTATTTGTCTCTATAATGGGAACCACATTGTTCCATTCCTTATCAAAAAAATAAAAAAATTTCATTAAAGCTAAATTTCTTTTTGAAAAATCTGTGTTATAATAATGAACAAGACGAAATAAAAATCATTTCAAATTTGAAGTCATAAATTGGTTTAAATATAGTAAACATAAGGATTTTTATGAAGAAAAATTTGATGTGTATTGTTTTAGGTTAAAAAGAAAATTAAAAAGGAGAGAATGAAAATGACAAATAATTTAAGGGTTTTAAAGAAAGAATTGAAATCTTTTGCAAAAAGTAAAAGATTTTAAATATACAGATTCTGCACTTATTACTTTTTTTATTGACTGGGACAGTAGAGCTAGGTGTTACATTGAATGCTCATGCAGCTCAAGATGAAATCGAAACGCAGAAAAAAGTAATTAATACGTCGATATCAGATATGCATCAGCAATTTAAAAGGGTGAAATCTGAAAATGATAAATTAATGAAAGATTATAACTTAGAGTTAATACAATTAATGGAGCAAGGAGACCACGTAGTAAAATCACCTTGGAGCTCTTGGCAATATGGAATAAATGGAATTTACAACGATTGGCAAGGAAAATACAAAGGTCGTGGAGACAAAACTCCTGATGTAAAATACGAAAGAGACAAAACATTAGCAAAATACAAATACAACACAAATCCAAACAAAGCATACGGCTACGGAAATACAACAGAACTTGGATTGAAACAGGAACCAAACGCAGTAATTCCAGTATCAGCATCACTTCAACCATTGATTCCAAGAATAAAAACAGCAAATGTTTCAATGGCAGTTGATATTAGTGACTTACCTTCGTTTACACCAAGAACAGTTACACCACCATCAGCACCAGTTGTTAGTACATCAGTAACTTTTACACCACCGACTTTTGGTTTGGTTGGGGAATCTTTCGGAAATGGAAATGATGATTATTTTGAAAAAACAGTTCCTGGTGATGGGTTAATTGAAGGTGTTTCATTATTAGGTGGAAATTTTGCGACAGAACTTACTTCTCTTGGTAATACTAATTTTGCTGGATTTTTAGGGAATAAATGGCGACATGCTGAAAACTGGACTTATGGATATAAAGATTATGATCCATATAATGTATCTGATGCAGTATCTAATACAAATTATTCAGGAGTTAGTTCTCTTGCAGCAAATGGAGGAAGATTATCTCACTCCTATTTCGAGAATGCTTATGACAGCTTCAGGAAAAACAGGATTTTTAAAAATGGCTTCATACAATAGAAAAGTTCTACAATGATTAATAATGCAGATATTATGTATACAAGAAAAGGAGCTTCTCTTACAGGATATAGCACTACTAAGAACTATGAAGGAGTAGTAAAAAGAATTAGTTCATTTAGATACACATGGTGCTCAACCAATAACAGGTGCAAATAGTGAAGATACAAGAGTATCAAATATTATAAATAAATTACCAAGTGATAAACAAGCAAAAGTTACAAGTGCATGGTCGGATTTTAAAAATATTGCTTCTGCAAAAAGGGATGGAACGTTCACAAACTTTTATAAATAGAGGAACTACTGTTGTCGAAGGTTCAAATGTAACTTTTTCAAACAGTTATGATCATACAGATGGTTTTACTACTGGAAATGGAAAAACAATGGCAGCAGTTATAAATGCAGGAAATATAATTGTACATCCGCTAAATGAAGGTGGAAATAAATTAGGTTCTGATTCATCAGTATTTTTTTAGTATCTGCAGAAGTATATGCAAAAAAATGGACAGACTGGTGGAGTTAACGGAATTCCACAGCTTTTGTATAACTCTGGAGAAATAAAAATGTATAATAAAAAAATCTGCAGTATTTTTTTATAAATCCTGATCCATATGAAAGAACAGGGAATACTACAGCAAGAAGAGATATTAGTATAATTAATAGAGATGGAGAAATAAAAAGAATATGGTGAAAAATTCTGTTGGAGTTTATATTAAAACACCCTAATTATGTTAAAACAATTGAATCTAGATTTTTCTGATACACAAACAAGTGTAGGGAATTTTTTTCTCCAATGACTTTGTATGGAGATAATAGTATTGGGTTATATATTGAAAAAGTAATTAATGATACATCTGATAAAAAAATTTTTGCAGGGACAAAAGATTTTTACTGACAGAAATGCATTTGATGCAAGCGAAGTTGGTAAAAAAATACTTCAATCAAAAGAGCGAGCAATGCTAACGGAGATTCAGTAGTTTACGGAAACTTTGCAGTTAATATAGGAGATTCAAATGATACTGAAATCAACAATATACTTCAAAAATACAATTTCAATAAGTAATAATCCAGGTACTATTGATGAACATTCAACAGAAGGAACACCAGATACATTTGATTTAAAATGGAAGCAGTACCAACCCTAAAATTGAAAAAAAGTTTTGGAATATTCTCAAACTACAATATAGACTTCAGTAAAGATTCTGTTAGTACAACAACAGGAATAAATAAATTCGGACACCAAATTAATATTTTTGGAAATACAGACCAAAAATATCGGAGTTCTTACTGGAAATGATGCTATATATAAACTTGGTAAAGGAAGTATCAATTTATCAGGTACAAATAGTACAGATAATATAGGAGTTTTAGTTGGTGGGAATTCAGCTACTAATGGTAAAGTATTTGGAGATGTTGTAACAATAACTGGAGATACTACGGGTCATACGGATAGAGGAAACAGGGCAATTGTAGCAGTTGGAAAAAATAGTGCTGGTACTTCAAATTCAGTTGAAGTAAATGAAGTTAGATCAACAGGTGCTACAAACTCAATAGCAATTGTAGCAGATGATCATTCGACTGTAAAAGTTAATAGTTCAGCAACTAATTCATCTTCAACAACTCCAGGAGTAAATATTTCTGGATCAAGATACGAAGCTACTGCTAGTCGTCCAGATGATAATGTTGGGGCTGCATATGCGAATAATGGAGCGACTATAACAATGGATAGAGCTTCGACATCTTCATTAACACCGGCTAATATTTCAATAGAAGGTGGAATGAATGGTACTAAACATATGGGATTTGGATTGTTTGCAAATAATAATGGGAATATTAGTGCAAAATATAATTCAATAAATGTAACGAATGCTTCTACAGCAATAGCTGCGTTAAATGGAGGGAAAGTAGATTTAGATCACTCACAAGTTGAATATAGTGGAGAAGGATATGCTTTATATGCAGGTACTGATCCAAGTACATCTGTTGCAGCAATACCTACTGCAGGAGAAATTAAATTAACAAATGGTAAGTTAGTACTGGGAGGAAAAGCTGTTGGATATGTAAAAGACCAAGGATTAGCAACACCTTCTGTAGTTCTTACAGGAACTAACATAGATGTAAAATCAGACGATGTAATAATTGCTGATTTACGAAATTCTGCTACAGGTATAGTAACAGTTGATGTTGATAGTTCAGGAACGCCTTTGAAAACGCAATTATTAGGTGCAGGAGTAGGAACAATTACACCAGTAGCAGGATCAGGAGCAACTGGAAAACATAAATATGCAGTGGTAGACAATGCTGAAATTAATATTAAATCAGCTGTTGATAAAGCAGATAGTACAACAGATTCAGACAGTGAAGTATTCTCGAAAAGATTCTTGTACCAAAATTCAAGAGTAAATGTTGAAACAGGTGCTTCAGTGAAAGCAGAATTGAATACAGCACAGTCACAAGCGACTGGAACTAGCC
>BNJU01003602.1_pt1 | contig 18307 bp, 17 predicted proteins | sample 8539281 | NCBI WGS metagenome assembly BNJU01 (sample SAMD00202456, study PRJDB9452) | human saliva metagenome | isolation source: human saliva | place: Japan
CTTCTGGTCGATTGTGTCCGAGAGCACGTGATACAATTAAACAAGCCTTTCGATCAAGGACAACACCTTTTAATTCGCCTCGTAGATAAATTTTTTTCTTTTTTTATCTTTTGATATGTTTGGGATCTCGCGCGACAAGAAGATAAAGACGTTTTTGCGTATTCTGCACGATATTTATGAGGTTTTAAAGCAGTTGGAACTTGAAACACACGCTTTTTACCAGCTAGTTTAAATTCTTCAACAAGACATTTCTAATTCTTCTTTGTCTCGCGTAATAATCGGAACCCATCGGTCTCGTGCTCCTTTTGATTTATGTTTTTTACCAATAATTTTAAGATAATATTGGCCATCCTCACGTTGGTAGAGGGAGTCTCCAGTAATAGCTTTTAATTCATTTTTTCGTAGCCCAGTGGCAGATACGATTGAGAACCAGCGATTATTTGTTTCTTCAGACATCCTGTCGTCATTAGACTTCAAACGATTATTCTTTTTGTCGGCTCGATATCGAATATCCGTTGCAATAAAAGCAGTAGAAGATACACCTAAGACTTTAGCTAATGCTGCTTTATAGGTTGACTGGGTTGGAGCAGAAAGTCCTAATTTCTTACAATGTTCTAAGTATTGATTCACTAAGTCAATCCATCCCTCAGTATCGTTAGATTTATCAAGAGCTTCTAAATCTTCGGCAGTAGTTATTGAGGCAACAAAGGAAGCAAATCTGCTCCAGGAACCAGCGTAGTTATGAAGAGTTCGGTCTGTATGGATTAAATGAATGTCCTCTCCCGTTTTTTTGGATTCATTTCGCTTGATACCCTTTCCTTTTTTAAAGCGCGTGACTAGATTAGTTAGTCCTTTTGATTGGACGAATTGTTTACGGCCTTCGAAAGTAGTTAGAGAATCCATCTGTTGTTTCTTAGCTTTCTCTTTAGCTTCTCGTCGATCAGCACGACTACGTCTCTTCTTTGCCATAGTTCTTTCCTTTCTATATGTATATTGTCTACTTTTAAAGAAGATCTTAAGAAAAATCTTAAGGTCTTTTTTATTCAAGTTGAAGTAGTGCAGTGACTTAAGCTTATATTCACTGATGTAGTATCTTCCCTTTGCTGAGGGCGCTTCTTAATTAATGGCTAAGAAGATAACCAAGTCATTTTTACAACATGACAAGTTGACTCAATTCAAATAAGATGTAGAGTTCCATCCTACAGATAAAAATCTGTTGTTTTTTTCTTGTTAGTCTTTTTCAGGTTTAATTGCTCTGAATTTAGCGACTGAGCTAAGCTAGTTTTTTTGTATTTGATTTTTAGACTTTTGTTATTTACTTTAGTTTTTATACTTTGATTTTTTTACTTTGTTATGATCAAAAATTTTTTTAAACTGCTGTTGACATTACTTTTTATTATCTATACATTTATTTTTATTGTTAAATGAAATACAAAAATTGGTTTCTGTTATTTACTTTCGTTTTTTTACTTTTTATTCTTTACTTTGTTACGATCAAAAATAAAACTGCTATTGACATCTTTTTATTATCTATACATTTATTTTTAGTTAATGAAATACAAAATTGGTTCTTTTCCTAACCCAGCTTAAACCTACTGTTTCACGATAGCTACTCCTTTCAAACATAAAAAAACGTAGCTATATTAGTTACGTCTCTACTCAATCAATTATCTTGATATTATTAGTATGCCATAAATTTTTAAAATAAAAAAATTAGGATAAGATTTTTTTACGTTATTCACTTTATTTAGTACTGTGTGTTTAGCGTGACTTACACATACGTTTCTGTCAACGCTAAACACACAGAAAAAAATTAGAATTGCAAAAATATATGAGGGATGAGAGAAAGAGGAAAAAAACTACAAAAAAATTCAATAAGTGAAACAATATCTTTATCGTTTTTTTCTTAATTATTTTTATAAATTGGGATTTGTGGCATACTATAACTGTAAAAAACATTTTAGGAGAAACAACTATGTTTCTAAAATATTATTCACTCATTAACTATATTCTCTATAAAAAAATCGCAGAGAATTGAAAACTCATTTGATTGCTACCCCAAAAAGACAGTGTATGAGTTCTATATTAGGGAGTCTACAGGAGGAATGAAAATTAGACAAAAAGAACATAATGCAATTCATGTTAGCCTATTTTCTAATAGTGGAAGTTATATTACACTTTACTTAAGGAATTTTACGCCAGATGATTTGGTGGCTGTGATGAACTCATTAATCAAGCAGAAGAAAGAACTTGGATATGAGCGGTTGATTTGCATGTTATCAGAGCTCAAAAATGATGAACGCTTAAGTTTATTGATGAAGTTATCCAAAATGAAATAAATATACTTGGACGAGTATCTCAGTGTGTTTTTGTGGTAAATTTGTCTTTAAAATAGATAAGATAGATTATTTGATAAAGCCATTGTATTAGATGATTGGTTTGCCAACAATGTAACAGATGAATTATTTCATTCAACTAGAGCTGGATAAAAACGCACCAAAATTGGTGCGTTTTTATTTTTATGCTATAATAGAAATAAATAAAAAGGAGGAGTTACATGATTGGAGAAAAATATAAAAACGTTACGTAAAACACATAAATTAACTCAGCCTGAGTTTGCAAAAGATTGTTGGTATCTCTAGAAATAGTCTGAGTCGTTATGAAAATGGGACAAGTCGAGTTTCGACAGAATTAATAGATCGTATCTGCAAGAAATTTAATGTTTCGTATGTCGATATCGTAGGGGAGGAAAAAAATGCTTACACCAGTAGAAGATTATCAGTTAACTTTTGAAAATTGAAGTGATTAAAGAACGAGGGGCGAATACCTTAGCACTAACTTTATCGTTTTCAAGATGAACAAGGAATTGCATTTGATGATACTTCTAATCCTTGGGTTCTAATGAGCGATGATTTGTCTGATTTAATTAACACGAGGATTTATCTTGTTGCAACTTTTGAGGATATAGAGCGATTTAATGGCTATTTGGATGGCATTGAACGTATGCTAGAACAAGCTAGTCATCTGGTGGTGGCTTAATGAAACTAGAAGAATTTAGTCAAGATAATTTTGAACAAGCCTCCAAACGGCTTATCCGTTCTTTAACTCGTGGAAAAACAACCTCATCTCATCCTAAGGCTATTTTGCTCGGTGGACAGAGTGGTGCGGGGAAAACAACGATTCATCGTATTAAACAAAGGGAATTTCAAGGTAATATCATTATCATTGATGGGGATAGTTATCGCTCTTTTCATCCGAACTACCTTGGCCTACAGGAAAAGTATGGCAAAGATAGTGTGGATTATACCAAAGTATTCGCGGGACAAATGGTTGAATATCTTGTAGATGAGTTGAGTAAAAAAGGTTATCATTTGTTAATCGAGGGTACCTTGAGAACAACAGAAGTTCCCCGAAAAACGGCCCAATTATTGGCAACTAGAGGATATCAAGTCTCACTTGCACTGATTGCGACCAAGCCAGAATTGTCTTATCTCAGTACCTTGATACGTTATGAGGAGCTCTACGCCATAGATCCTAGTCAAGCAAGGGCGACTCCCAAAGAGCACCATGATGGAATTGTAGAACATTTAGTTGATAACTTACGAGAGTTAGAAAATGACAAAATTTTTAATCAAATTCAAATTTATCAAAGAGATCAATCGTGTGTTTATGATTCGCAAGTAGACGGAACCTCAGCAGCAGAAGTTCTACAAGAATGCCTCTTTGGAAAATGGAGTAAGGTGGAGAAGAGATGTTGAAAATGGGACAGGAACGGTTGATAGAGTTGGGGAAAATTGATAAGTGACGAATGGCTAATTTATGAGTACATTAAAAAAATAATTTAAGTAAAGGATTTAGTTCTGTACATTTCAGACTAAGTCCTTTTAGATTAATCTGAATTCTTCTTTTGTGGTTCAGAATTCAGAATTTCAATAGCAAAATCATCATATTTTTTTAATTAGTATATCTGATAAATCAGGAGAATTCTCTGAGTGAGTTTTTGGGGTAAATTATAGTAAGATTAAATCTATTTTTCTTGAGAGATCATATCAATTGTTCGCTGACATAAGTGACATGGTTTCCTAGCTATAATTAGTTCAAGTGTAGGATTATTCTTCCAAATAATCCCTTCTTCTTCTGATAATTTTTTTAATATTACTAATCAATTTTTCTTTCACAGCAAGTAAAACATTCGATTATTGGAATTAATATTTTTTAGTAATATTTGTTTTTTTCTTATATAAATTTTATATTTCTCAAACTCACTATATGTAATATTATTTTTGTTTTTTTGAGGAAGCGAAATATTCTGGTTAAGAAAATATTGTGTTTCTTGAGGGATTTTAACATACTCGTATTTTTGAGGAGTTGATAGTTCTATGATAATATCAATTATTTTTGATTTTTTTGTTTAGTATCTAATCCGTTAATTGCTATATATTTATGATTATTCCATGCTGCGGATGCGAAGCAGTTAACCTTATCCTCATAAAAAAATTTTTTTAATTTTTATCGTTATTTATTATATCTGAAAAATTATCTATTGTAGTTTTTAGTGAAGATAAATTAGCAAAACTTGAATATACATCATCAGGAACTGACTTGCTTTTGTTTAAATTCTAACAAACAAATTTGAAATCTAGTGATTTGATTATCCAAAAAGGTATTAATATCATCGCTAATAAGAGTCAAGCTTACTAATATTTTTAAATACTCTCCATAACTGTAACGAGAATCAAATAAACTTAAATTATTATTAATATCACTGAGAAAGTCTTCATCAGATTCATTGGCACCGCTAATATTTAGAAGATTTTTTTATAAAGATAAATTAAGATTAATACTTTTTAAGGAGTATTCATTTTTTTAACTCTTGAAAAAAATATAATTCCATATTTCTGATACACTTTCAAAGGGCTGAAAATTAAGTATAATTTCTTTTTGCCTACGATTATTCTTTATTAGATATCCTAAATAATTTTTTTAATTCAGTTTGATAGAGATACTTTAGGAATAGAAGAAATCTATGATGATCTGAAATTCTTTTTAAGGTAAGTATTATATCTGGATCTTCTTTTTCAGATTTTTTTCAAGCTTATTTACCGATTCTATGAAGTAGAAATCGCTAATAATTCTTAAAAAGTTATAGTTTATATCTTCAATTATACTAGTTTCAATTCTTACAGATTTCTCATTTCCTTGAAACTCCCAAGGTGATTTAAGTTGTTCTAAACTTTTTAATATGTCTATCTCGCTAAAATCGTTTGTATTTTTTTACCATATTTTTACCCTTTTTCTATCAATATTTATATAAATAGTCGGAGACTTATTGTGTAATCACAAAAACATAAGCAATTTGTTGAGTGGATTTGCGATTGATTACTAGAGAATGGTTTGTTATTATAGTTTAGTCTACCACAGAATTGTAAATTAACCAAGATATAAGAAAAATTTTAATAATGTCGTTGAAACAACGTATGGTAAAAAAATGATTTTATATGTTTTGCGGAACTTGGGATGTTCTTGTTGAGGGGTCGAAATTATAATAGGAAGTTCCGCTCTCTTTTATTGAGAGGAATAATTCTTATTATTAAATGAGTAATGAAAAGTATATCAGGTTAACTCAAAAAGTGTAAGTTGTCTAAAGAGATATCAAAGTATCGTTCTGGTTTCTAATTATTTGATTAGTAATCTACTCGTTTTTTTGAGTTGAATGTTGAGCTTGTAATTTTTTTATGTGGTAATTGATATAGATAGAATTTTTTAAAATATTTTGGTAGAATAAAAAGGAGGTATATTATGACGCAACGTATAAAAGTAAATAATAAAGTTTTATCAGCATATATTCATAATTCTAATACTCCTATTGAATTAATACGTAAAAAGATTGCCTAATATAGATAAATTTTTATCTGGAGAACTAGATCCGACATTTAATCAATTATCAATACTTTTCAAAACTTATTAATGTTCCTACTGGATTGTTAGTACTCAAAGAAAGAATTACTCCTATTAGTTTAAATATTGATTTTTAGAACTTTAAATTCACAATATTTATCTAACATTAGTCCGGAATTAAAAGCCACAATTCTTGAAATGCAAGAAAAACAAGACTTTTTGAGAGATACAGTTGAGAATGAATGTTATTTCGTTGGTATGTTTGATTTTTGATAGTAAACATGAAGAAGTAATAGAAAAAGCACGAACTCTTCTGGGAGCTGAGATTACAAAAATCGATTTAACCATTATAGAAAAGTGTTAGGTAATTTAGGAATATATATTTTTTAAATGGTAAGTATAAAGATAACACTCATCGTCCATTAAATATTAAAGAATTTAGGGGCTTTTGTTCTGTCTGATAAAAAGCGCCTATTATTTTTTTATCAATCAGTTAGATTCTAAAAGCAGGTCAATTATTCACGCTAATACATGAATTTATTCATGTATTGTATGGTGATAGTGACTTATTTGAAAAGCGAAGAGTTGAGTAAACGAAATAAAAAGAGGCGATAATAAATTCGGTAACAGCTGAAATTTTTAGCTCCAAAAATCTTTAATTATAGATTTATTTGATGAAGAGAAAAATATAAAAAGATAATTTAGAAATCATTTCAAAAGAAAAACTGAGGTTAGTAAGTTTGTTGCTCTAAGGCGTTTATATGATTTATCAATGATTTTCAAAAGATACTTATCAATCTATAAATTATGAATTAGAGGAAGAATTTAAGCAAATACAAAAACTCAGAAAAACCTTCCAACGGAGGAATTATAGTAATAATCTTAGATTCAGAATCGACAATAACTTCTTTAAATATGTGAACAATGCTGTCCAACAAAATAAGATTACATATACAGATGCTTTTTAATATTGTTGGAGTCGGTTATAAAGGATATAAGATATTGAGTAAGGGAGAGGGATAAATGTATTTATTAGATTCAAATATATACATCAACTTTTATGATAGATATTATCGTAATGAATTTTTTTCCCAACTTTCTGGCTTAATTTTGTGAGTATTTTTGAATTCAGATGTAAAAAGTTCCTGATATAGTGGTCTCAGAGAATTATCAAGATCCATGGTTTAGGGAAGTGGTTAGCTGAAAATTACGAAAAAGATTTAATAGACCATAAATCTTATGTTAGAGAGTGGAGTGAAGTAATTCAATACATCCAAGATAGTCCTTTTTATAAAGATACTGCTCTTTTATCGGAAAAAGGTTGGGCGAATGAAAAATTGCAGACCCTTGGTTGATTGCTATTGCTAAAAGAGAATTATACAATCGTAACTGATGAAGTTAAAAATATTAATCTCAGTGATAAGAATCCTAGTAAAAATGCTAAAATTCCAGATGTATGTGAAGAATTTAAGATTAGATGTATTTCTATGAATCAATTTTTTTGCAGAAATTGGACTATCTATCTGATGCTGAACTAGTTGAATTATAGTAGTATGGAATCTTTGACATGAATATATTAGAGGTCGAGAGCTATTGAAATAGGCTCATTGTCAACTGTAGTGGGTTGATAAAAAGTTACAATCTGGAGAGGACTAAATTGGTTCTCTCCTTTTTAATGTTCAAAGTGATGAGAATTATAGTTTCTATAACCGTCAATTTCTTGTAAACCATTTCATTTTTTTGTATTTAAAATACGTGAAATTATCGCAACTGAAATCGGAATAAGAAAATTGATGCAATAGAATATAGAGAAAGCCTTGGAATGATTCCAAGGCTTTTTAGCTATCTATAGATACAAGGAAAAAGTTGCTAGAGTAGACGATTTTATTAGATACCCTTGTTTTTGTAAAAATATTAAACTATATGTTATTAAAGACAGATTGTATTGAGTACTGAATTATACAAAAATTACTAATGGATTGAGAATTTTTGCATTTGATTATACTGTAGAGAATATTAGTCAAATAAAATTGTTTTGTTTTCACTAATGCATTTCTTATTATCATCCCAATAGTTAATACTTTCAAAGCTTCCTTTTCTTAAATAAAGGGTAGCCTTTTTTTCTTATTTCATCTTGCATTGGTATTTTTATCAATATCTTTTAGATTCCACCATTTTGGCTCACCTTCAGCAGATGTACTTTAGTTCGCCAGTAAACTGAGTACATAAAAAGTCATAGAAGACAAATCTCTCATTACCAATTGAATTAGTAAAACCTGAAATTCCCTTTAATTCAAGGTTTAATGCAGTGAGTCCAGTCTCTTCCTTAAGTTCCCGTAATGCAGCTTCAAAAAAACTTTCAGGGAATTCAACTTTTTCCCCCGGTGGAATCCAGCCAGGAAAATTATCGTGCTGTCTATTAAGTAATAAAAATTTCTTGATTTTTTTCAAAACGCAAATGTTAACCCAGTTTTTGATTTTTTTCAGTCATATTATTAGCCTCCAACAAGTATTTTTTTCATATACAAGTCTATATGTCAAGAACTATAAGCTATTTATGATTGTGATAAATGTATCTCAGCTAAAGATTGATAATTTTTCACGCAATAGCTGATTAACTCTCAGATATGACGATAAAAATAATTTTTTTACAAGACTAGTTAACTTTATTATACTGTGACAAAATACAGAATTTCTTTTATTTTCTGTATATTTTTTTATTGATTCAAATGGGACATATGTGTGTCTTGTTTTACCTTTTTAAATGGTGTGAACTTTTTGGTAAAATCTAGCTCAATTTGTGTATTTTTAGGGTAAAATTCACACCATTCAACTGAAATTGATTCAAATTAGATGAAATTCTGTTTTCTGTAAATGTGGGAAAACATTGATTTTAAGCGGATATTGAAACTTATTCAAATAAAAACCGTGTCAAACCAGGTCTTAAGAAAGCTCGTAAAGCATCACAATTTAGTAAACGTTAATTCGAAAAGAATTACTGTATTTACAAGAGCACCTTTTCGGGGTGTTCTTTTTTTATTGATATCTTGTAGATTTATAATTAGAAATCTCCTTGAAGGGTATCAGGTAAATGAAAAAAATTCGGCGATCATATCCTATTTCTTCGTGCTTTTAGTCTAATACCTATAATGTAAAAAATCTAGCTATCAGGTAGTTGATAGTTAGAGTTTTTTTCTATTCATATGATTTAATGAGATTAAATGAGATTAAATAAGGCTTCTACTTCTGATGACAGTGTGGCTGATTTGAGATAAGCGTAATAAACTGTAAATGTTATCTGGTCCTCCGGTATTAGAGGGATTTTTATTAAATCATCATCTTCATCAGAAAGTGCGATATCAGCCAGTAAACTAAGGCCAATCCCTTTCTTTAAAAGTTCTTTAATGATGACAATATCGTCACTCTTGAAGAATATTTCTGCCTTGTTTTGATACTTTTGATTAAGTAGTTCAAAAGCTTTCAAGTGAACAAAGTGTTCGTCTAAAAGTATAAAGGATTGATCTACTAAATCTTCAAAAGTGAGGGAAGGAGCAGTAGCAAGAGGATGGTTCTTAGATAAAACGACATACAGTTCTTTATGAAAGAGTTCATGTGTCTCTATTGAAGGATGATTGAGTGGTTCAATCAAGCCGAGTAGGCTTGCATCAAGGTCTCCCTTAAGGAGAAGATTTAATAACTCTACGGAGCCACCGCGGATAGGGCGTACTTTTTTTAAAAAATCGAATTTATCTTTTTCGTTTAAGGCAGCAAAGAGATACTGAATGATAATAGGAGGGAATCCTACAGTAGTGTATTGGGCCAAGGAACGATTGATTTCTTTGCGAGTAGAAATGACCTCGGGTAAAATCTTTTCTGTATGCTTTAGAAGGATTTGCCCTTGAGGAGTTAGTTTGAAGGAACGATGCGAGGGATCGTGGTGAATCAATTTGCAATTAAAAGATTCCTCTAAGCGCTTGATGGCATAAGAAATAGATGGTTGGCTGACTTTATGTAGTTTTGCTACTCCGTATAGGATTGAAGCTGGCAGAGGTCATAAAAAAAATATTGTAGATCTTTTAAATTCATATGGGCTCACTTTCATTAAATAGAGAAAAAAATTGAAATCACCAGATAAATAAATTTTATCCGTATCCTACAATTTGACTATACGAGTATTCGCCGGTTAAAAATTTAAGTGAGTCAGGAATCTCAAAGATTATCTAAGATACTTTCAAAAATGACCAACATCTTTTCTCGTTTATCAATAGGGAGTTGTTTAACCTTCATGTTGATTCTTTTTGAGTGAAAGATTGTCGGTCTTATCAGAGGTTGATTCAAGGCTATCAAAATTGAAAAAAATTCCTCTGGGGTCATCTTTAGGGCGACAATCACTTTTTTTCAAGACTGTGAATGGTCAGATTCACATTTTTGGTTTTCAAGTTGATTGATATACTTAAGCCCTGAGCCCCGCTTGTTCCGAGAGTTCTTCCTGGCTCATTTTTCTGTGTTCGAAAATATTTCACTTTTTGGGAAATATATTGTTGTAAATAGTTTTTATTCGTCATATAAATAGAATACAAGTTTTGCATGACAAAAACATCTTAAAAAAATACAAAGTATTGTATAACAAACTTATATAATATTTATTTTAATTCGGATTGCCAATTTGTATGATTAGTTTCTTTTGCTCGAAAACTTTTAGTAAAGAGTGATTATCGAGAGTTTTATGAGTTCAGAACTTTATAAAATATAATAACTTAAAAGTGCCATTAGTAATAGTGTTTTTAAGTATAAAAGAGCTTATTAGAAAAATTGTTCTCGTAGATTCATTATAACATATGCGTACACAATAGTATTTTTTAAACAACAAAGTTTTCCAAACAATTCGTTTTAAGTGGTATAATAGAAGTAAAAAGGAGGTTGCACTATGACTGCACATGATATTTTAAACAATCCTTTCCTTAATAAAGGTACTGCCTTTACCTTAGAGGAGCGAAAGGAACTAGGCCTTATTGGTTTACTGCCACCGTATGTTCAAACGATTGAAGAGCAAGCGGCGCAAACTTATGCACAAATGCAAACAAAAGCCAATGATTTGGAAAAACGTCTTTTCCTAATGGAAATTTTTAATACCAACCGAACTCTTTTCTATTACCTCTTTTCTCAACATTTGGAGTAATTCAATCCAATTGTATACGATCCAACCATTGCAGATACCATTGAAGGCTATAGTGACCTCTTTGTAGACCCCCCAATATGCGGGATATCTTGATATCAATCATCCTGAAAATATTGAAGCTACTTTGAAAAATGCTGCTGGGGATCGCGAGATTCGTCTCATTGTTGTAACAGATGCAGAAGGAATCCTTGGAATCGGTGACTGGGGAACAAATGGTGTCGATATTTCTGTTGGGAAATTGATGGTCTACACAGGTGCTGCTGGAATCGATCCTTCTATGGTCCTTCCTTTAGTCATTGATGCAGGGACTAACCGTGAAGAACTTCGTAACAATCCTAATTACTTAGGGAATCGTCACGAACGGGTTCGCGGTGATCGTTACTACGACTTTATTGACCAATTTGTTCAAACAGCAGAACGTCTCTTTCCTAAACTCTACCTTCACTGGGAAGACTTCGGCCGCTCGAATGCTGCCAATATTCTTGAAAAATACCGGAAACAAATTCCAACTTTTAATGATGATATTCAAGGTACAGGAATCGTTACCTTAGGTGGTATCTTTGGTTCACTGGATATTAGTGGTGAAAAATTAACAGATCAAGTTTATCTCTGCTATGGTGGTGGTACTGCGGGCGCAGGAATTGCCGCTCGTGTTCTTCGTGAAATGGTGAGTGAAGGTCTTTCTGAAGAAGAAGCCTATAAACGTTTCTTTATGGTTGATAAACAAGGTCTTCTCTTTGATGACATGGATGACCTAACTCCTGAACAAAAACCGTTTGCTAAGAAACGTGCTGACTTTAGTAACGCAGACAAGTTGACTGACCTGCTTGAAGTAGTGAAGACTGTGAAGCCAACCATTCTTGTAGGAACTTCAACTCAACCTAATACCTTCACTAAAGAAATAGTAGAAGCTATGTGTGAAAATACAGAGCGTCCGATGATTTTCCCTTTGTCAAATCCAACCAAACTAGCAGAAGCTAGTGCCAAAGATTTGATTGAATGGTCAGATGGCAAAGCTTTTGTCGCAACAGGAATTCCTGCTGATACGGTTTCTTATAAAGGTGTCGACTATGTGATTGGTCAAGCCAATAATGCCTTGATTTACCCAGGTCTTGGTCTAGGTATGCTGGCTTCTGAAGCAAGTCTTTTGACTGATGAAATGATTGGAGCAGCAGCTCATTCATTGAGTGGTATTGTCAATCCAGGCCAACCAGGAGCTCCTGTTTTGCCACCATTCAAGTATGTAGCAGATGTTTCTATTAAAGTAGCAGAAGCAGTCGCTAAAAAAGCACAAGAGAAAGGTCTTGCGCGTGCTAAGGAAACAGATATGGCCAAAGCAGTTCGTGATTTGAAGTGGTATCCAGAGTATAAATAATTCATTGTTGCTGTCTATCCTTCGCTAGCGACAGATTTGTATGGGCTGTGGACTTAAGTAATTTAGAAAGGATACCTATGTCACTCTTTTTAACCTCGATTACGAGTATTATTCCGATTATCGCTATTATTGTTTTGGGGTATATTCTTCAGGTGAAGGGATGGTTTGGAGATGCCTTTGGACCTAACCTATCTCGTTTGATCATGAATGTAGCCTTGCCAGCGTCAATCTTTGTGTCGGTGATGAAATACCTAACACTAGATAAACTAATCAGTCTTTCTGGAGGTCTCCTTTTTACATTTGTGGCCTTTATCTTGGGCTATATCGTAGCTTATATTGCAGTTGTGGTTTTCAAGGTTCGTCCAGGACGGCGAGGAACCATGATTAATACCTTTGTGAATGCCAATACTATTTTTATTGGTTTACCTTTAAACGTTGCTCTTTTTGGGGATCAGGCTCTTCCTTATTTCTTAATTTACTATATCACTAACACGATTTCCACCTGGACATTGGGCGTGTATTTGATGACGAGTGACAGTAAACCGGGTCAAAGCAAGGAGACAAGTAAATTTGACTGGAAGAAATTGCTACCAGCTCCGCTTGTAGGTTTTCTTGTGGCTCTACTATTTTTGATTCTTCGAATCTCTATTCCAGATTTCGCAACGAATACCTTAACCTATGTTGGAAATATCGTCACTCCTCTATCTCTGATTTATATTGGTATCGTTCTTGCAAAGGCAGGCTTGAAAACTATTACTTTTGATAAAGATACAATTGTCACTTTAGTTGGACGCTTTATCCTAGCTCCTCTAATCATGCTTCTTGTATTGAAGTTCTTTGCACCAAATATGGCGACAGTAGAATTTAAGACCTTTATGATTCAGTCCGCTACACCAGCTTTAGCTGTTCTCCCAATCCTTGCTAATCAGGGCAAAGGAGATGTGGAATTCTCTACAAATGTGGTGACTCTAAGTACGGTTCTATTTATCGTTGTTATTCCAATATTACAAACTTTGTTAGGATAAGAAGAAAGAGGATAGGATTGAAGGTTTTGCGTTAAGAAATTGCACTATTATAGATACATCTATTCCTATTTCTTGAAATCAAAAATCGGCAGAAACTCTTCGGACGTTTCCTATCAAGCGCTTTTTGAGCTGTCCTAAAAACCATACTTTTCAAACTAGGATTGAAGAAAGCTCGTAAAGCATCACAATTTAGTAAACGTTAATCAATTCGATTATATCAACGTTTACAGACATTCAGGAATTATCTCTTGGATGTCTTTTTTTGTTTAAAGATTAAGAATTTCCCTGAAAATTTCCACTATCGTATTTTTCTGTAATCTTAAATAGCTTATTAATTATTAGCGCCATGTCCTCTTCTATGCTAGTATTATCATTGAGTTAATTCAAATGAAATTTTTGATAACGACACTCTTTTTGTAAACGTTTTTATGATATACTAATTAGTAGTTATTGGAATATTAAGGATCAGACGTTGATATTTTTAGATATAAAACAAAAATATAAAATTTTATGTGTTTTTATTTGTTTTTAAAAACTATCAAAAAGAATCTACAAATGACTATAGAATGTAAGGGAACGTAGAATTATTAATTTATGTTGTTAGAATTAGATATTAATCAAGATGGCTATACATTTGCTTCAAATATTGATGAAGCTATAACTGATGCTGAATTCGATTTATCATCTATTTTGACGAAAATAGATGAAAATAATCATACATTACGCAAAATCACTGCTGATTGCGATAATATAGACTACATTTTATCTGCTTGCAGTGGTGTTTTTGTGTGGATTATTGGACATATTTCTTGTGGGTAAACCAGGAGAGTCACCGGTTGGGGAAATTACTGATAAGTGGTTTGAAAATCGTACAGTTGATTTTGCAAAAATATGTGGTTGGGATGATACAAAAAATAATTCGACATCATCTGCTATCAGATATTTAGAAAAGAAGTTTAAGATTCCTTACGATCAGACAGGTGCTGGTGATGTGGGTAGGTGGTGGATATTTGATTTGACACCGAAGAATCATCATTTTAAATCTCTGGGGCACAACCCGACCTTGTTAGGTTTGTTCTTTTTCAATCATGGATCAGTTCGCCAATACTTCTCATTTTGTGACTAATAGTGAAATGATTTCATTACAGAAAGCAGATGAAAAATGGTCATTACAAGGCAATAATATTCCAAGTAAATTATTCTGTGGAATTATTAATTGGTTTGGACATTTAGTATCGGATGTGTCAGGTGCTTCAGGTAGTAAAAGGACGCGGTATGGGAATTCCTTCCCTTTTTGGACGTGGACCAATGATATAATTGCTATAAAGAAAAATGAGTATTCCTATAAGTGAATTTGATAAATCGATTAATGAGTTGGCTCTTGAAATATTTACGAAGGGTTATGATACTAGGTTCCAGGCAGCAAACTATACCAGTATTTATTAATGAAATGTTAGTGAGAACAATTTATTCGATACGTCGTATGGTAAGATATTTTAATGTGGTTGCAAAAGAAACTAGGTCTTTCTCATTATTATGGGAAGCATGTGAGCCATTTACAAATGCAACTGTTAAGAGGATGTTGACAGTGGCTCATGGAACTTTTTGTTTAGTTGATGCAGGTGATGCAGTGGCACGTGGTTTCATTTCTGGTGGTGGAAATTTAAATGTCGCAGAGTTTGTCATGCGTTTAAACATTGTTGGTATCGGTAGACTTACAATTTCATTGTATGGAGAAGTAACTAGAGGAATACAAAGAGATTCACTCGAAGAAGAAATGATAATTCTTAAACGAGAAAAACTAATTCTTACAGATTACGTAGAAGGGTTACAATATCTTTCTGAAATATATGATGATAAGGAATTATTACAATTTACAAAAGATTTAAAAGAAAGTGATATGTACATTAGGGCTTTTGAAAAAAACAATTATTTTTGGCTGAGAAGCGAAATGTTTCAAAAAGATAAGATGTTGAAAAATAAATCAGAAATTGATCTCTATTTTAATGGCAGGAATAGTTAAATGAAACTTAGAAGAAAACAAAACTACAATTAGCACAAGATAAAGTTGCAGCGGCAATTGAGCAAACTAACAATACTATAGAGGAATTAGGAAAGAGACCTCCGGTTTGTAAGGATATATTGACAAACATACAACAATTATTTGATAGAATACGAAATATTCCTAGCGATAAGAAACTACAATATGAAGAACTTAAGCAAGTCAGATTGAATTGGAAGCAGCAGGCGGATAAGATAGAAAAAGATTACCAAGAGGCTGTAGCGAAAAATACTGGAGCAGGTCTTGCTGGAGCGGGAGTAGGTGCTGCTGTTATAGCAATGGGACCGACAGTTGCAATGGGATTTGCAACAACATTTGGTGTAGCATCAACAGGTACAGCAATTTCAACATTGAGTGGGGCAGCAGCGACAAATGCTGCGCTAGCCTGGCTAGGTGGAGGTACACTTGCAGCTGGTGGAGGAGGTATGGCAGCAGGAGAAGCTTTTTCTTGCGTTGGCAGGGCCTGTTGGATGGACGATTGCTGGAATATCACTATTGATAAGTGGTTTACTCGTATGGAAGAGTAAAAGTGACAAAAAACGGTTAGAAGGAATCTTTCTTGCAATTAGTGAAAGAGACTTAAAATCTTATACTCTTGCAATTGTTGAGTTGAAAGAGCGAATTAGTAGAATAACTATTGAAAAAGATAGGTTAAATGAAGCTCTTGAAAATATTCAGACATTTGGACTGGATTATAATATGATGACGGAAGCTCAACAATATGAGCTTGGTTCCTACGTGAATCTGATGCTATCATCAACTCAGTTATTAGTCAATCCAATACAGGGCTTTTGCCGAAGTTCTCTGAAGCTGATTTTATACAGTTGAAAAAAACAGTGAAGGGAGAGAAACAGGTATAACGAATATAAAGATGTTATTATTTCTCTTTCAAACTTACTTTTATAAGATTGAGTTAGATGAACGAGATAAGATCCTTTTGTGTAAATCGATTAGAAAGAATAAGAAGATGTTGCAAAACAATGAAAAATATCAAAGAAAGAATTTGATATAAATATGATGAACTTAATTTTTAGAAGTATTGCAATATAAATACACAGTCATTGATAAGAAGCCTATGTGAGTTCTTGTAAGTAAATCTAAGGAAATGCTCACAACTTCATAATTCTCAAAACGTTAATTAACACGATTATATCAACTTTTACAGACGTTCAAGAATTTACTCTTGGATGTCTTTTTGTTTCAAAAATACAAAAATCACACCAATAGTCTTTGTATTATACAAATTCTTCCTAGTATGAATTTAGTATGATATAATTAAATAAGAATAATATAAAGGAGTTATAAATGAGAATAGGAAAAAGTATCAATTGGATTTTGATTCTGTTAAGTTGCTTAATTGCTATAGTACTGATAAGCTTTTTGCTCTTCTTTAATCATAAGAAGCATGATGCAGAAACAGTAAATGCTACAACAGAACAGGTTTCTACTACTAGTACGACAACGACTAGTACAACGGCAACCACTAGTTTAACAACTTCTCAAGATAGTGTTACTACTATTACAGAGGAAAAATCTTCGACACAAGAAGAGCAAACGAATGCTAGATCACAAAAAATAGATGAGCAGGCCATTCTAAATGGAGATTTTTCGACTCTAGTTGGAACGTGGAGAAATGGACTTGGCCAAGAGTTTACATTCGATAAAAATGGATTAGTAAACAGCGGGAACATTGAGAAAGTGAGCATGGGTAACCATGGAACTATTGAATTCAGTGTTAGATCTGGTTTTACAGGATATGGAATGAGTGTTTACCCTGCTGGACTTATTATAGATGGGTTAGATTCTGATTTAAGTAAAAACAGACTTACTGCTGGTCAAGCTGCTCCAACTAGTTCAGAACAAGTCTTTTATAGAGTAGACTAAATGATTAACCATCTCATCAAATTTGAGATGGTTTTCTTCTTTATTTGTGAGTTGTGATCATTTTATGAAGGTTAATCAAGTATGCTTCAAAAATAGCTTCCATAGGCGTTCCAGCCTGTTTAGCAAGATGTTGGAATTTATGAGGACCTTGACGGGTATTATTTTTGTTCAGAGTATGTTGTGTTATAATGTATATACGATATGAAAAGATAAAGATATGTCTTTAAATTCTGTAAATGTCACTTTGTGTAAATATGAGTAAATTTGAATCTAGAGAACGATAGGAAATGTTTTACAATGATAAGTTTAGAGCTGATGTCTGAAGAAAATAGCATAGATGTTTATTCTTTTGAAAAAGAAAATCGGGAGTATTTTGAGCGGAATTTACCTCCTAGACCAGCTACCTATTTTTGATTCAGAAGGTTTTAAAGAAATTACAAGGGAATTGTTAAGGAACAAGAGAATCATGATGTCTACATGCATCTTATTAGAGATGCGCAAGGTACTATGGTCGGAAGAATCAATTTAAGTGTCTTAGAGGATGATCGAAAAACAGCAGAACTTGGATATAGGATCGGAGAAAATGTTACTAATTTAGGTTATGCAAGTGAAGCGGTTAAACTCGTTTTAGAAAAGGCCTTTACTACTTATGGTTTACATAAGATTATCGCAGGGACGGCAACGGACAATCTGATCTCTCAGAGAGTGCTTTTAAAAAATGGTTTCACCTTTAGTAGAATCATAGAGAATGACTTTCAAATGCATAACGAGTGGATTCATACGGCAGTATTTGAGATAAGGAATCTATAGCATCATCATTACCAGTCGTTTGCCAAAAACTCAACATTTCTAGTAGACATTCGTCTGCTTTTTTTATAATAAAA